>OIYP01000251.1_pt1 | contig 36960 bp, 30 predicted proteins | sample 1588261 | NCBI WGS metagenome assembly OIYP01 (sample SAMN03283293) | human gut metagenome | biome: human-associated habitat; material: feces | host: Homo sapiens | place: Peru | collected 2012
CCCGCCATGGCGGGCCCGCGGATAATGCGGGGCAAAGGTACAAAAATTATGTGAGTCTCGTGTGGCTCTTGCAGGCGGCGGTCGCTGTCCTGAGCCATCGGGCATTCCTAGATGCCGGACAGAGCCGGATTCCGGACTTGAAAAAGCCCGCACACCGTTTTTTGGACGGCACACAGGGCGGTCAATCCAAATAATAAGTGTATATTTGCCGCGAAGACGTCGCCACTATTTGGCGACGACACGCCTTCTTCTGGCTCCGCCCGAGTGCCTGACACGCTGGGGGTGGGGCCCTGATGCCGTAAACTTCCACTATATTATATCTAACCAATCAAACCGTAAGCTAATGAATCTGAGAAGAATCTACTTCCTGTTTGTGGCGCTCCTGTTGACAGGACTGACGGCTTTGGCGCAGACCCTTCCGCAGTTTTCTACGGAAGATGCCCCGCATTACTACAAAGTCCAGTTCAACAAGGGAGCAGCCTTCCTGTCCGCGCCCAACGCGACAGGCTACCTGCAGACAGCCAACACCGCCAACGACAACAGTTCCTGGCAACTCATCGGTACCAAGGACAATTTCAAGATGAAGAGCAAGAGCGGCCGCTGGGTCAACTTCAGCGCCAGCCGCTTCACCGCCTCGACCACCACGGGCACGGCCCTGAAACTCGTAGCCAGCTCGACCTCGGGCTGCTGGGAGATACAGCGCGTCGGGCAATCGGTGAGCATGAACCAGTTTGGTGGCGCCGGTGCCGGCAAGCAACTGGGCGAATTTACTGCGGGCGATGAGAACAATCCCCTCATCTTCATCGACCAGACGCTTGTTGAGCCGACGTTCAGCACCGAAGGCGCCGAGACGTGGTACTTCGTGCAGTTCCGCCGTGGCGGCAATGTCCTGGCCGACCAGGGCGAGGGCGAGGCCGTGCGCATGGCCGACGCCGATCCCGTCGACGGACAACTCTGGAAACTTGTCGGCACGAAGGAAAACTTCCAGCTCATCAACAAGGCTGGCCGCTATGCCGAAATCAGCACCAAGGGACTGACCGCCGCAGAGGCCGTCGTCGGCGGTGCCAACGCCACGCCGCTGCGCACATCGGCCACGGCGTTCGCATCCGGCTTCAAGCTCGTAAAGAGCACCAACGGCACCTACTCCCCGGCTTGGGAAATCAGCCCCAACAACAAGAGCGGGCAAGGCCTCAACCAATGGGGCGGGCCCAACGCCGGCATGTCGGTCGGCCTCTACAATCTGGGCGACGCGAACAATCCCCTCGTCTTCGTGACCGAGGACGCCATGGTCTACGCCGACTTCAAGAGTGTCGGCATCAGCGGTTACGTGCCCGAGCACGACCTGACGCTCTGGTACAACGAGCCCGCCACAACCGCCAAACTCTACAGCGGCGGACAGGGCTACTCCAACTGGATGGAATACGCGCTGCCCATCGGCGACGGCCAGTTCGGCGCCAGCCTCTTCGGCGGCATCCAGAAAGACGAGATCCAGTTCAACGAGAAAACCCTCTGGAGCGGACGCTCCACAGACTATACCGGCGGCGGCAGCGGCTACGGCATCTACCAGAACTTCGGTTCCGTCTATGCCGAAGACCTCAGCGGCGCACTGGGCTACTCCTCCGACAAGGCTGCCCGCGACTACTACCGCCAGCTCGACCTGACCAACGCCACCGGCAAGGTCAGCTTCAAGGACAAGGACGGCGTCACCTACACCCGTGAGTACATCGCCTCCAACCCCGACCGCGTCGTCGCAGCCCGCTACTCGGCCTCCGAGGCTGGAAAAATCAGCCTCCGCTTCACGATGAAGAGCGGCAGCGTCACCGCCACCACGAGCTATGCCAACGCCGAAGGCACCTTCAGCGGCAAGCTCGAGACCGTCAGCTACAACGCCCGCTTCAAGGTGGTGCCCACCGGTGGCACGCTCACCACGACCGATGAAGGCATCGAGGTGAAGGGAGCCGATGAGGTGCTCGTCATCCTGGCCGGAGGCACCGACTTCGACGCCTACAGCAAGAGCTATGTCAGCAACACGGCCGAACTCGCCTCGACCATCCAGGCACGCATCAACGACGCCGCAGCCAAGACATGGACCGACCTCTATGCCGCCCACGTGGCCGACTACCAGAAGTACTTCGCCCGCGTCGACTTCCAGCTCGACGGCACCAAGAACACCATGCCCACCGACTCGCTCGTAGACCACTACAACAGTGGAAACGGCGCCGACGCCCTCATGCTCGAACGCCTCTACTTCGCCTATGGCCGCTACCTGGAGATCGCCTCTTCGCGCGGCGTCGACCTGCCCTCCAACCTCCAGGGCATCTGGAACAACATGGCCAACCCGGCATGGAACGCCGACATCCACTCCAACATCAACGTGCAGATGAACTACTGGCCGGCTGAACCGACCAACCTGAGCGACATGCACCTGCCCTTCCTCAACTACATCTGGAACATGGCTGTCAACCACACCGAGTGGCAGGGCTACGCCAAGAACAAGGCTGGCATGAAGCGGGGCTGGTACACGCCGACGGAGAACAACATCTTCGGTGGTGGCACATCCTTCGCCTCAACTTACGTCATCGCCAACGCCTGGTACTGTACGCACCTCTGGCAGCACTACCGCTACACGCTCGACAAGGATTTCCTCCAGAAGGTGTTCCCGGCCATGCTCACAGCCACACAGTTCTGGATTGATCGTCTGAAACTGGCCAGCGACGGTACCTACGAGGCCCCCAATGAGTGGTCGCCCGAACACGGCCCCACACAGAACGGTGTGGCACATGCCCAGCAGCTCGTGGCCGAACTCTTCGACAACACGCTTGCCGCCATCGACGTGCTCGGACAGGAAGCTGCCGGTATCTCTGACGATGACTACGCAAAACTCAAAGACCGCAACGCGAAGCTCGACCGCGGCCTCCACACGGAGACTTACACCGGTGCTTGGGGCGCCACGTGGAACGGCCTGAAGAAGGGGGAGACCATCTTGAGAGAATGGAAGTACAGCCCCTACAGCGTCACCAGTGACAAGAACCACCGCCACATGTCACACCTGATGTGCATGTACCCCTTCTCGCAGGTGTATCCGGGCACAGGCCTCTTCAAGGCTGCCGTCAACTCCATGATTCTCCGCGGCGACGGTGCCACGGGCTGGTCGATGGGTTGGAAGATCAACCTCTGGGCACGCGCCCTCGACGGTAACCACGCCCGTACGATTCTCAACAATGCCCTCAGACACTCCAACGGCGGTTCGGGTGTATTCTACAACCTCTTCGATTCGCACGCCCCCTTCCAGATCGACGGCAACTTCGGTGCCTGCGCCGGCATCGCCGAGATGATTATGCAGAGCAACAGCGACACCATCCGCATCCTGCCCGCGCTGCCCACAGCCTGGCAGGCCGGTCACATGAAGGGCCTCAAGGCCGTCGGTGACTTCACCGTCGACATTGAGTGGGAAAAGGGACTGCCCAAGCAGGTCACCATCACCAACAACCAAGGCCAGCCGGGCATCGTCTCCTACCACAACATCGCCGCAGCCACCTACACTGTCGACGGCGTGGCCCAGGAGGCCGACCCCGCAACTCCGGCCGACGTCGCCCACATCCCTGCCAAGAAGGGCGCTGTGGCCGTCTTCGACTTCAGCAACTATGTCACGGGCATCGGCCACACCGCCACGCCAGCAGCCAACGGTCTGGACGCCAACGTCGCCGGCCGCACGGTGACCCTCACCGGCGCCACAGTGACAGCCGTAGAGGTCTATGACCTTGCCGGGCGCCACCTGATCAGCACCGCCAAGCCCGTCTTCACCGTCGGCAAGGGGCTCGGCGACGTGGTACTTGTGAAAGCCACCGCCACCGACGGCAAGACCAGCCAGCTCAAGGTCGCCCTCCAATAAGCCGGTACCTTTTCTCTTTATGACAAGCGCGGGCGCACTCACTGGGTGCGCCCGCGCCGTGTTATATCTATGGAAAGACACCAAGCCCACCATGGCATGGCCGCAATCTTGCGCCACCTCCGTTCCCGGCAGTTCGCCATACCACCGGCAGGGATCTCCGCATTCGTGATTCTAGCGAAGCGCCTTATTTTACTGGCCCAACGACCATGCCCTAGCACCGACCCATGCCCCGACATCCGGACAGACTTCAGGAATTTCGCCAGAGCAATGTTTCCCGCTCTCACCTTTTTATATTACCTTTGCGAAGCGAAACAGACGGTAAGGCCGCCAGACATGGCGGCAGCGGCCACCGCGCCGCACACCAACAATCGTCATAGCAAGACTTGATGAAAGCAGACACAGAATTCAAATACTTATCCCACATCGACTACCCCGCCGACTTGCGCCGTCTCAACACCGGCGCATTGCCTGATGTCTGCGCCGAACTGCGCCAAGACATCATCGACGAGCTGGCCGACAATCCAGGGCACTTTGCCTCCAGTCTGGGCACGGTGGAACTGACTGTGGCGCTGCACTACGTCTTCAACACCCCCTACGACCGCCTCGTCTGGGACGTCGGCCACCAAGCCTACGGCCACAAGATCCTGACAGGACGGCGCGAGGCCTTCTCCACCAACCGCAAACTGGGCGGCATACGCCCATTCCCCACCCCGCTCGAAAGCGAATACGACACGTTCACCTGCGGACATGCCTCCAACTCCATATCCGCAGCCCTCGGCATGTCGCTCGCCGCACTGCGCAAAGGCGAAAATGACCGGCACGTCGTCGCCATCATCGGCGATGGCGCCATGAGCGGCGGACTGGCCTTCGAGGGCCTCAACAATGCCTCTGACACGCCGAACAACCTGCTCATCATTCTCAACGACAACAACATGAGCATCGACCGTGCCGTCGGCGGCATGAAGGACTACCTCGGCCACCTGCACACCAGCGCCGCCTACAACAGGCTGCGCTTCCGGCTGGCCCGGCAGCTCTCGGCGTGGGGACTGCTCAATGAGGAGCGCCGGCGCAGCATCCTGCGCTTCAACAATTCCATCAAAGCCCTGCTCTCCAACCAGCAGAACATCTTCGAGGGCATGAACATCCGCTACTTCGGACCGGCCGATGGACACAACGTCACCGAGCTCGTCCGCACCCTGCGCGAGATCAAGGACATGAGCGGCCCCAAGCTGCTGCACATCCACACCGTCAAGGGCAAGGGCTTCAAGCCGGCGGAGGAGGCTGCCACCGAATGGCACGCCCCGGGCAAGTTCGACAAGGAGAACGGCCAGCGCATCGTCATCGACACCTCCGGGCAGCCACCGCGCTTCCAGGATGTCTTCGGCGAGACATTGCTCGAACTGGCCCGGCAGAACGACCGCATCGTCGGCGTCACGCCGGCCATGCCCACCGGCTGCTCCATGAACATCATGATGAAGGCCATGCCCGAGCGCACCTTCGACGTTGGCATCGCCGAGGGGCACGCCGTCACCTTCTCGGCCGGCATGGCCAAGGAGGGCCTGCTCCCTTTCTGCAACATCTACTCCTCGTTCGCCCAGCGGGCCTACGACAATATCATCCACGACGTGGCGCTGCTCGCACTCCCCGTGGTGCTCTGCCTGGATCGCGCCGGCCTCGTCGGCGAAGACGGCCCGACGCACCACGGCGCCTTCGACCTGGCCGCCCTGCGCCCCATTCCCAACCTGACCATCGCCTCACCGCTCGACGAGGGCGAGCTGCGCCGGCTGATGTACACCGCGCAACTGCCCGGACAAGGGCCCTTCGTGATACGCTACCCCCGCGGCCGGGGCCAGACCAAGGGCGACTGGCGCTGTCCGCTGGCCGCCGTCGAGGTGGGACGCGGCCGCTGCCTCAAGCCGGGCACAGATCTGGCTGTCGTCAGTCTGGGGCCCATCGGCACCAACGCCGCCGAGGCCATCGCTGAGGTGGAGCGCACCGAGGGCGCCAGCATCGCGCACTATGACCTGCGCTTCCTCAAGCCGCTCGACGACGGCCTGCTCCACGAGATAGGCCGGCGCTTCAGCCGCATCGTCACCGTCGAGGACGGCGTGCGCTGCGGCGGCATGGGCAGTGCCCTGCTCGAATGGTTTGCCGACCACGGCTACGACGCCGCACACGTCGAGCGCCTCGGCCTGCCCGACAGTTTCGTCGAGCACGGCAGTGTCAGCCAGTTGCAGCACCTCACCGGCATCGACGCCGACGGCATCGCCGCCACACTGCGCCGCGAGCTCCAGCGCCGCCACACGGCCCCGACGTCGGCCACCCCGAACGATAAGCCATGAAAATCATCATCGCAGGCGCCGGTGCGGTGGGTACGCACCTGGCGAAGTTGCTCTCACGCGAGCGACACGACATCACCCTCATCGACGACAACCCCGAGCGCCTCGAAGGCCTCGGGGCCAACTTCGAACTGCTCACCGTCTGCGCTTCGCCCTCGTCCATCGAGACGCTCCGCAGTGCCGACGTCGGGAAGGCCGACCTCTTCATCGGCGTCACCCCCGACGAGGCGCACAACATGACCTGCTGCATGCTGGCCTCGAAGCTCGGCGCCAAGCGCACCGTGGCGCGCGTGGACAACTATGAGTACACCCGTCCCGAGCACCGCGAGTTCTTCAAGACCGTCGGCATAGATTCCATCATCTATCCCGAGATGCTCGCCGGGCGCGAAATCATGCACAACCTGAAGCACAGCTGGGTGAGGCAGTGGCTCGAAGTGCAGAGCGGCGCCCTCGTCATGCTTGGCGTGAAGGTGCGCCGCGACGCCCGCTTGCTCGACACCCCGCTGCGCGACCTCTGCGGCCCCGACTCCCCCTACCACATTGTGGCCATCAAGCGCGGCCCGGAGACCATCATCCCGCACGGTGCCGACAGCATCGCCGCTGGCGACATCGTCTACTTCATGACGACGCCCCGCTACGTCGGCCACCTGCGGCAGCTGACGGGCAAGGAGGACTATCCCGAGGTGCACAACCTCTTCATCATGGGCGGCGGCAGCACCGCCGTGCAGGCCCTCTGGAACATGCCCGACAACATGCGCGCCAAGATCATCGAGCGCGACGTGGCCCGCTGCGAGCGCCTCAACGCGCTCATCAGCCATCACCGCGTACTGATCCTGCACGGCGACGGCCGCGACCTCGATCTACTCATCGACGAGGGTATCCGCAAAACCGACGCCTTCGCCGCACTGACCGACAACTCGGAGGCCAACATTCTGGCCTGCCTTGCCGCCAAGCGGCTCGGCGTGCGCAAGACTGTGGCCATGGTTGAGAATATGGACTACATCGGTATGGCCGAGAGCCTCGACATCGGTACCATCATCAACAAGAAAGCCTTCGCCGCCAGCCACATCTACCAGATGATGCTCAAAGCCGACGTCACAACGATGAAGACGCTCACCGTGGCCAACGCCGACGTAGCCGAGTTTGCCGTCCGTGAGGGCATGCGCATCACGCACAAGGCCGTCAAGGATCTGGAACTGCCCCCAGAGGTGACACTCGGCGGGCTCGTCCGCGACGGGCAGGGGCTGCTCATCAACGGTATGACACAGATACTCCCCGGCGACACGGTCGTGGCGTTCTGTCTGGAGAACAACATCAAGCGTCTGGAAAAATTCTTCAAGTGAAAGCGGCTGCGGCACCGTCTGCCCCGCACGCCTTTCCCATCAGCCATGTTCAACAAGAAAATCATCTTCAGGGTTCTTGGCTCGCTGCTCCTCATCGAGGCCGCGCTCTTGACCGTCTGCGCCATCGTCGGGCTGGCCTACCACGAGAACGTCCTGGGCACCTTCGGCCTGCCTATCGGCGCCAGTCTGGCGCTGGCCCTGCTGCTCAAGGGGCTCGGGCACGGCGCCGACAGTACGATGAGCCGTCGCGACGGTTATCTCACCGTGACGCTCTCGTGGGTCATTTTCTCCATCGTGGGCGCCATCCCCATACTGCTCGGTGGCCACGAGCCGCGCTTCTCTGCCGCCTTTTTTGAGAGCATGTCGGGCTTCACCACTACTGGGGCCACCGTGCTCAACGGCATAGATGCCTTGCCCCGCTCACTGCTTGTCTGGCGCAGCCTTATGCACTGGTTCGGCGGACTGGGCATCGTCTTCTTCACCCTCGCCATCCTGCCCTCCATGGGCTCTGGCGGCGACCTCAAGCTCTTCTCTGCCGAGGCCACCGGCCTGAAGATGGATAAGCTCCACCCACGCATCGGCACCACGGCACGGTGGCTATGGGGGGTCTACCTCTTCCTGACCGTGGCCTGCGCCACAGCCTACTATCTCGGCGGCATGAGCTTCTTCGACGCCATCAACCATGCCTTCTCGACCATTGCCACTGGCGGATTTTCCACCCACCAGGCCAGCTTCGCCTATTTCAACTCACCATTGCTGGAGGTCACCGCCAGTATCTTCATGCTGCTCTCGGGCATCAACTTCACCCTCGTCTACCTGCTCATCATTAAAGGGCGCTATGGCAGCGTCTGGCGTGACAGTGAGCTGCGCTGCTTCATCGCCATCATCGTCACGGCGGTGCTGGCCATCACGGTGATGCTCGTGGCCAGTGGCCGGCACCCATGGCTGGAGGCCCTGCGCCTGAGCTTCTTCAATGTCATCTCCCTACAGTCGTCGACCGGTCTGACGAGCAACGACATCGCGCTCTGGCCGCAGGAGACCTGGGTCATTCTCATCCTGATCACGGCCATCGGCTCCTGTGCGGGGTCGACGGCGGGCGGCATCAAGTGTGTCCGCATCCTGACCTGCATCAAGATTTTCATCGGCGAGTTCCGCCGGGCATTGCACCCCGCCGCCGTCTTGCCCGTGCGGCTCAATGGCGTCGCTATCGCGCCGGGCGTGTTCCGCTCGGTGTTCGCCTTTCTCGTGGCCTACGTCGTCATTCTCCTGTCCAGTGCCTTCATCCTGCTGCTGATGGGACTGCCACTGCTCGACGCCTTCGGCATCACGGTGACCCTGCTGAGCAACGCCGGTCCGGCTTTCGGCCACCAGTTCACCCCGCTCGACACGTTCAGTGCCCTGCCCGACGGCGCCCTGTGGCTCGGGTCGTTTCTCATGCTCGCCGGACGCCTGGAGATCTTCTCCGTACTGCTTCCGCTCGCCCCCTCCTTCTGGCACGACAACTGAGCGGGCGGCAATCTGCCACCATGAACAGACATTCAAGCCGACATCACCATATGAAAGAAATATTCAGTTTTCTCACCGACATCGCCGCCAACAACGACCGTCGCTGGTTTGCCGAGCACCGCGACCGCTACGAGGCCGCGCTCGCCGCCTTCACCGCCATCGCCGCCGACATGAAGGAGCGCATCGCCGCCTTCGATCCCACGGTGGCCGCTGTCGACGTCAAGGACACGCTCTACCGCTTCTACCGCGACACCCGCTTCAGCGCGGACAAGTCGCCCTACAAGAACCACTTCGGCACGTACATCAACGCCCGGGGCAAGAAATCGGCTCATGGCGGCTACTACCTGCACCTGCAGCCCGGCGAGTGCGGCCTCTCCGTCGGGACCTACTGCCTGCCACCGCAAGTGCTGCGCGCTGTGCGTATGAGCATCGTAGCCGAGCCTGAGCGCTTCCGCGACTTGCTCTGTGAGCCGGAGCTGGCAGCCCTCCATCCGCAACTCGGCATCAACCACCTCAAGACGCTCCCCAAGGGATTCCCGCGCGACTTCCCCTACCCCGAATACCTGCGGCCATGCGACTATGCCCTGACCGTGGCCCTGCCCGACAGTTTTTTCTTCACCGCCGACTGGGCCGACCGTGCCGCAGGCATCTTCAGGCTGATGAAGCCCTTTCTCGACTTCGTCAACGACACCGTCGACGACTACATATGAAACCGTATAACACTCCCATCCAGCCATGCCCAGAACCATTCTCGCCAGCCTGCTTCTCGCCCTGAGCCTCCTCACAGCCTGTGACCACCGCGACATTCGCCACGTGGTCAAACAAGTGGCCGAGGCACCGACCGACACCACGGGCTTCACCAGTCTGACCATCAGGACCAACACGTTCTCGACAGTCGAGATAGACTGCTTCGCCGACGTCACCTTCCACCAGACAAGTGACAACACCGCCCCCTGCGTGCGCCTCCAGGCGCCCCCCGAGGTGATGGGGCACGTGAAGGCCCGCTCGGCCGACGACGCCCTCTCCATCGCCACCGACCGCCGTTACCGCATGCCGGAGGACGTGGCAGTCGTCATCCACCTCTACGCGCCCTTTGTCAGCAAGTTCGTGCTCAACGGCGGCAAGTGCCTCCGCCTGGGACGTCTGGTTCTGGCCAGTCCGCTGGCCATCGAGCTCGACGGCGTCGGCGCCGTCACGGCCGACAGTCTCACCGCGCAGGAAGTGGAACTGCAGATCAACGGCGACGGCAGCGCCGACCTGCGCGGCATCAACACGCACCGCCTCGTCGCCAGCATCAACGGCAACGGCAGCCTGTCGCTCAGCGGCACCGCCGCCGCAAGCAGCGTCAGCCACACCGGCAACTGCCTCATCGACACAGCCAGATTGCGAAGAAGGGCCATCCGCTGACAGCACGCGCCAGCGCACTGGGCGAAAAAACCGGACACCGCGCTTTGGCGTCACACGAAAAATGCGTAACTTCGTGGCGTTGAAAGGGCAATGTCCCGGCGCTTGCCAGCCGGCAGGCAGAAGACAGGGTGTCCCACCCACTTTGAGCGGCAACATACTCATCAATATATAGACAAATGAAACCAACACTATTCCTTCTCGCTGCCGGTATGGGCAGCCGCTATGGCGGCCTCAAGCAGCTGGACGGCCTCGGCCCCCACGGCGAGACCATCATGGACTACTCCATCTACGATGCCATCCACGCTGGATTCGGCAAACTGGTCTTCGTGATTCGCAAGGATTTCGAACAGGACTTCCGCGACAAGGTGCTCTCGAAGTATGAGGGCCACATTCCTTGTGAGCTCGTCTTCCAGAGCCTCGACGCACTGCCCGAGGGCTTCACCTGTCCCGAAGGCCGCACAAAGCCCTGGGGTACGAACCACGCCTTGATGATGGGCGAGAAGGTGATCCACGAGCCGTTTGCCGTCATCAACTGCGACGACTTCTACGACCGTGACGCCTTCCGCGTGATGGGCAAGTTCCTCAGCGAGCTCCCCGAAGGCAGCACGGGCAAGTATGCCATGGTGGGCTTCCGCGTTGACAACACACTCTCCGACAGCGGCACTGTCAGCCGTGGCGTCTGCGAATACGACCAGCACCACCACCTCAAGTCGGTCGTCGAGCGCACGAAGATACAGCGCATCGACGGCACGGTGAAGTATCTCGACGACAACGGCGAATGGGTGGCCATCCCCGATACCACGCCGGTATCGATGAACTTCTGGGGCTTCACCCCCGACTACTTCGCCCACAGCGACGCCTTCTTCAAGACGTTCCTTTCTGACCCCAAGAACATGGAGAACCTGAAGAGCGAATTCTTCATTCCCCTGATGGTAGACAAGCTCATCAAGGACGGCACAGCCACCTGCGAGGTGCTCGACACGACCTCGAAGTGGTTCGGCGTCACCTATCCTGAAGACCGCCCCGACGTAGTGGCCAAGTTCAAGAAGCTCGGCGAGGAGGGCGTCTATCCCGAAAAGATGTTCTGAGGCACCCGCGCCTCCACATACTGACCGCGTCGCCCGCATCATGCAAGCCATGGTGCGGGCGATGTGCCTTTATCCGAGGAGTCACCCACAAGCCAAGGCGACAGGAACTGTCCCCGAGCGTAGGACAAAGACAATGCGCGGCCACTCGCCGGTTCACTCCTTCGCATTATTGCCCTACCGGTACCTTAACCTCTTTAACCTTCGCGCTGAAGCGTAGGATTAAGACATATACAAACTGAACAGGAGCCCCCCAAAGAGAAAATCAACTTCGGCACGCCCAAGGACAGGTTCTATGAGAACTTTCCCTAGCTTTTCATCTGTTGATAGACTCTGCACCGCTGTTGGCAATATGACGAAATGATGAGAAAAGGCGGGGTGTCCTTGGCCAGTCCCTGTGGAGTGCCTACCTTTGTGCTCAGAACATGGCCTGTACTGTTCTCACACATCTGCTAACCTCTCAACACATCTGACGTAGTGAAACATTTATTACCCATTTCCCTCCTCGCTGCCGGACTGCTGGCGGCTGTGCCGGGCGTGGGCAGGGTGGTCGACCTGCTCCCCAAGCCGCAGCGACTGACGCTTGCCGCCGGTGCGCCTTTCGCGCTGGGACGCCCTGTGGCCCTGACCGACGCGACCAACTCTTCCTATCTCAAGCGTGTGCTGACCGCGAACGGCTGCACCATTGACGACGCGGCCCCGGCCCGGGTGAGCGTTGAGATTGTCAGCGCCATACCCGGCGCGTTCAACCACCAGGTGCCGCTCTTCCCGGACGAGGCCTATCAGATAGAGGTCGACGGCGACGCCATCGCCATCAAGGCCCTCACCGCCACCGGCGTGACGCGCGCCGCGCAGACGCTCCAGCAGCTCGCCGAGGGCTACGAAGAGGGCGCCGCGGCCATCGAGGCCCTCAGCCTGACGGACTGGCCCGCGTTCAAGGTGCGCGGCTTCATGCAAGACATCGGCCGCTCGTTTCTCTCGGTCGATGAGCTCAAACGGGAGATCGACAATCTGGCCCGCTTCAAGGTCAACGTCTTCCACTGGCACCTGACCGAGAAGACTGGCTGGCGCTTCCAGGTCAGGGCCTATCCGCAGCTCACCGAGGCCAAGAACCAGATTCGCTATGGCGGCCAGTATTACACGCAGGACGAGTGCCGCGACATCGCGGCCTATGCGGCCGAGCGCGGCATAGTCGTCATTCCGGAGATAGACATGCCGGGGCACAGCGACGTGTTCACCCGGGCCATGGGCTTCAACATGCAGACGGACAAGGGTGTCGCGGCGCTGAAGACCATTCTCGACGAGGTGTGCGAAGTCTTTGCCGACGCCCCTTACGTCCATATCGGTGGCGACGAGGTGACCATCACTTATCCGAATTTCCTCAAGACCATGTCCTCCTACGTTCGCGACAAGGGCAAGAAGGTCGTGATGTGGAACCGCCTCGTGGCCGGTCCGCCGACAGCCGATATTTGTGACATGACCCAGATGTGGGCCACGTCGGGCCGGGTGGTCAGCGGACTCCCCAACATCGACTGCCGCTACAACTACACCAACCATTTCGACGTCTACGCTGACCTCGTCGGCATCTACAAGAGCAATATCTACTACGCCCAGCAGGGCACGGCTGATGTGGCCGGCACCATCTCCGCCGCATGGAACGACACCAAGACGCCCACAGAGACCGACATCGTGCGGCAGAACAACATCTACGCCAACATCCTGGCTTCGGCCGAGCGCGCCTGGTGCGGCGGCGGGCGGCAGTATGTCGAGACCGGCGGCACGACGCTGCCCAACGCTGGGCCCGAATATGAGGAGTTTGCCGACTTCGAGCGCCGCTTTCTCTTCCACAAGGCCCACAGTCTCAAGGACGCCCCCATTGCCTACGTCAGGCAGAGCAATGTGCGCTGGCGTGTGACCATGCCCTTCCCCAACGGTGGCGACAAGACCCTCCGGCTCCCGCCCGAGACCGACGAGAGCGACGTCCTGCCCGAGACCTTCACCTACAACGGGCAGACTTACCGCACGCTGCTCGCCACCGGCGCCGGCATCTATCTGCGCCACATCTGGCACCCCACGGTGCCGTCCTTCTTCAGCAATCCGGCCAACGACCAGACGGCCTATGCCTGGACCTATGTCCACTCGCCCATCGACCAGAAGGCCGGTGCGCAGATAGAGTTCTACACCTACAGCCGCTCGGGCAACGAGGTGGCACCGCCTGCCGGCGCTTGGGATCGCCGCGGCTCGAAGATATGGCTCAACGGTGAGGAGATATCCGCCCCGACATGGCAGCAGCCCAATGCCCGCATCTACCAAGACGACGCCACTAGCGGACTGACGAACGAGAACCTGACGACCCGCCCGGTGGTCAGGGTGAAGCTGGTCAAGGGGTGGAACAAGGTGTTCATGCGCCTGCCCCACGTCGACAATGGCGGCACGGGACGCGACAAGTGGCAGTTCACCTTCGTCCTGACCGACACCGAGGGACGCAACGCGCTGGATGGCATCACCTACTCGCCTTCGAAGAGCCTTGACCCCGAGGCCGACTTGCCCGCCTCGCCCAAGCTCAGCACGGCGGAGCAGACCTATTGGTACCAGTTTCGCACCCCGCTGCGCGGCGACCGCTACCCGACCTCACAAGGGGCTGGCAAGGCCGTCACGGGGGCGACACAGGCCACCGAGGCCTCGACGTGGAAGTTCCAGCGCCGCACAGACGGCACGTTCGACATCGTCAATCGCGCCGACGGCACCTACGTGTCGCCTGCGTCGGCCTATAATACCGCGCTGACCGCCACGGCCAGTGTGCCCGCCACGGGCTGGGAGTTTGGTGAGGCCGCCACCTATGGCTATTACATCCTGCGCAACGGCACTGTGCAGTTCAACCAGACGAACAACGCCGGGCAGGGCTATAACATTTTCAACTGGGGCGGCGGCACCAATACCACCGATACTGGATGCCAGTATACCTTCACCCTTGTCGGCGAAGAGGGTGACGCAACGGGCATCAGCGTGCCTGTCGCCCGCCCGGCCACCGATGGGGCCTACTACGACCTGTCTGGCCGCAAGACTGCCGAGCCCGGCCAAGGCGTCTACATCAAGGACGGGCGCAAGGTGCTCTTCTGACGCTCCATCTCACGGACGCTTGGGCGGTTGCGGGAGCGTCTGCGTCCGGTTGTCATGAAAAAATAGCAACTCCGAGAACCTGCGGCTCTCTGGAAATCTGTAATTTTGCACCTCGAAGTGAAAATACAGGTGTTGTCACCTTGCGACGCGACACCGGTGGCCGTGATGGCTGCCCGGCGCCGCGTCGCAGGGCAACGACAAGACTGTTCAACGATTAGGCAATGACAGATTTAATCATCATTCTGATACTCGTGGCCTTCAACGGCTTCTTCTCCCTCTCCGAGGTGGCGCTCATCTCTGCCCGCCGCGCCCGCCTGCAAGCCGAGGCCAAGGCCGGCAGCCGTGCCGCCCGCATGGCCCTCGACCTCATGGACGACCCCGACAAGTTCCTCTCGACGGCACAGATTGGCATCACGGTGGTTTCCATCCTGACGGGTATCTACTCCGGCGAGGCGCTGGCCGACGATTTCGCCACCGTGCTCGTGGCCTGGGGATTGTCGCCGAGTCTGGCGCCTGTGGTCTCTAAGACCGTCATCGTGGTCTTCGCCACCTACCTACAGTGTGAGCTCGGCGAGCTCTTCCCCAAACGCATCGGCATCGACCTGGCCGACCGCTCTGCCCGCCTCTGCGCCCCGCCGATGGTCTTCTTCGCCAAACTGTCGTTTCCCTTTGTCTGGCTGCTCTCGCACAACACCGAACTCTTCATCCGTCTCTGCCACCTGCATCGTGATGCCTCGCATGTCACGGAGGAGGAGATCAAGAGTGTCATTCAGGAGGGCACCGACGCCGGTGAGGTGCAGGAAGTGGAGCAGGACATCATGGAACGCGCCCTCTCGCTCGGCGACCGCAAGATTGAGTCGCTCATGACCCACCGCGCCGACCTCGTCACCCTCGACATCAGCATGACGGCTGAAGAGGTGGAGAACGTGCTCCGCGCCACGCCCTTCGCCGCCTACCCCGTCATCGCCAGCGACCTCGACGACGTGCGCGGCATCGTCACGCTCAAGGAACTGGTGCTCCACCTGAACAAGCCGGGCTTCACGCTGGAGCGCATCATGCGCAAGCCGATCTATTTTCCCGAGAACATGACGGTCTACAAGGCCCTTGAGCAGTTGCGTTCCCGTCGCCTCAACCGTGCCCTGGTCTGTGACGAGTTCGGGCAGGTGCAGGGCATCGTCTCGCTCAAAGACATCCTTGAAGGCCTGGTCGGCAGCATCGACGAACCCTCGGAAGAGCCCGACATTGTGGCCCGCGCCGACGGCCGCAGCTGGGTGGTCAGCGGCCAGTGCCCATTCTACGACTTCCTCGCCTACTTCGACAAGGAAGACAGCTACACCACCGAGTTCAGCACCGTCGGCGGTCTGATCCTCGACCTCTTGGAGCACATCCCGCATGAGGGCGAGCGCCTGATCTGGAATGGTCTCAACTTCCGCATCCTCAGAATGGACGACACGCGCATTGACTCCGTGCTGGTCAAACTGATGTAAGCGGAGGGTGGAAACTCCCATATCCCGTGTAATTTCCTAATGACCGGTTTGGGATCAGATGCAAGGTGCCGCCTCCCGACTCAAGAAAAATGCGGGTTTTGGCCGAAAAATCTGACATTACGTTTGCCGCCTCAGAAAAAAGCATTACTTTTGCCAGCACATACAGACAAACAGTCGCATATCACATGACCTACGCACAGTCGTTTTACTTTTACGCTTATTTTTACTTTGCCGGACAAGCGAAGCGGGACGTCGTGTGCCAATGGAAATGAAACCAAACCTCATAACAATATCCCGCTTCCCTGCAAGGAGCGGGATTTTTGTTATTAACCAAGAAACATTGACAATGAAAGTAGCGATACAGGGCATCAGGGGCTCGTTTCACGATATAGCCGCCCATGAGTATTTCAAGGGCGAGGACATCGAACTGGTGTGCTGCGACACCTTCGAGGGCATTTTCGCGGCCATGAAGGCAGACGACACCTGCCTCGGGCTGATGGCCATCGAAAACACCATCGCCGGAAGCCTGCTCCACAACTACGAGTTGCTCCGCGAGAGCGGCATGACCGTCATCGGCGAGCACAAGCTGCACATCGAGCACAGCCTGCTCTGCCTGCCCGGCGACGATTGGAAGAGCCTGAGCGAGGTCAACTCACACCCCGTCGCCCTGGCGCAGTGCCGGGAGTTTCTCAGCCACTATCCCGCACTCAAGATCGTCGAGACGGACGACACCGCCGGCGCGGCGGCCCGCATCAGCGAGCTGCGGCTCAGGGGACACGCCGCCATCTGCCACGCCGGGGCCGCGCCGCTCTACGGCATGAAGGTGCTCCAGCGCGGCATCGAGGACAACAAGCACAACTACACGCGCTTCCTGGCCCTCAGCGACCCTTGGAACGCCGACCGCCTGCGCGAGCTCCACACGACCGACAAGAGCAGCATCGTCTTCACACTGCCGCACGAGGAGGGGTCGCTCTCGCAGGTGCTCAGCATCTTCTCTTTCTACAAAATCAACCTGACGAAAATACAGTCACTGCCCATCATCGGCCGCGAGTGGCAGTACCTCTTCTATATCGACGTCACCTACGACGACTACCTGCGCTACCGCCAGAGCATCGACGCCGTGCGGCCACTGATCAAAGAACTGAAAATCCTTGGAGAATATGAAGGAAAATAAGACCATACGCCCTGCGGACCGCCTCGCTCTCGTGCAGGAATACTACTTCTCGCGCAAGGGCAAGGAGGTGGCCCGCCTCAACGCCGAGGGCCGCGACATCATCTCGCTGGCCATCGGCAGTCCGGACATGCCGCCCTCGCCGCAGACCATCGACAGGCTTTGCGAAGAGGCACGGCGCCCTGATGCCCACGGCTACCAGCCGACAACCGGCATTCCGCAACTGCGCGAGGCCATGGCCCGCTTCTACCGGCGCTGGTTCGGCGTCACACTCGACCCCGCCACGGAGATACAACCCCTCATCGGCTCGAAAGAGGGCATCCTGCATGTGACGCTCGCCTTCGTCAATCCCGGCGAGAAGGTGCTCGTGCCCAATCCGGGCTACCCCACCTACACCTCACTCTCAAGGATACTCGGCGCCGAGGTGGTCAACTACAACCTGCGCCCCGAGAACGGCTGGCAACCCGACTTCGATGAGCTCGAAGCCCTGGCCACCGACGATGTCAGGCTGCTCTGGGTCAACTACCCCAACATGCCCACCGGCGCCCCGGCGCGGCGCGACACCTATGAGCGGCTCGTCGACTACGCCCGGCGCCACGGCATCCTCGTCGTCAACGACAATCCGTACAGTTTCATCCTGGGCCGGGAACGCCTGAGCATCCTGCAGGTGCCGGGGGCCAAGGACTGCTGCATCGAGTTCAACTCCATGAGCAAGAGCCACAACATGCCCGGCTGGCGCGTCGGCATGCTGGCCACCAACTCTGATTTCGTCCGCCATATCCTCAAGGTGAAGAGCAACATCGACTCCGGCACGTTCCGCCCGCTGCAGCTGGCCGCCGCCACGGCCTACGACAACGAGGACGCCTGGCACGAGGAGGCCAACTATAACGTCTATGCCCGCCGCCGCCGGCTGGCCGGGCAGATCATGACAGCGCTGGGCTGCAGCTACGACGATACGCAGGTGGGCATGTTCCTCTGGGGGCGCATCCCCGACCGCTACGCCGACGTCGAGCAACTGACCGAGCGCGTGCTCCATGAGGCCCGCGTCTTCCTGACGCCCGGCTTCATCTTCGGCAGCAACGGCGCCCGCTACATCCGCATCTCGCTCTGCGCCAAGGAGCCGAAGCTCGAAGAGGCGCTGCGACGTGTCAGGGCTGTCTTCGGCGAAGGCTGAAGGCCGGCTGGCAATCACGCAAAATCATAAACCAAAACAAATACCTCACACCATGGAATTAGAACTCCAACCCCTCAATCTTCCGGGCGTAGAGCCCAAACGCCCCATCGTCATCGCCGGCCCTTGCTCGGCTGAGACCGAACAGCAGGTCATGGACACCGCCACACAGCTGGCCAAGAAAGGCATCAAGATATTCCGCGCCGGCATCTGGAAGCCCCGCACCAAGCCCGGAGGCTTCGAGGGCGTAGGCACCATCGGCCTGCCCTGGCTGCAACGGGTGCAGGAAGAGCTCGGCATGCTCGTCTCCACTGAGGTGGCCACGCCGAAGCATGTGGAGGCCGCGCTCGAGGCCGGCATCGATGTGCTCTGGGTCGGCGCCCGCACGGTGGCCAACCCTTTCGCCATGCAGGAACTGGCCGACTCGCTGCGCGGCGTCGACATTCCCGTGCTCGTGAAGAACCCGGTCAACCCCGACCTCGAACTGTGGATTGGCGGTCTGGAGCGCATCAACGGCGCCGGCATCAAGCGTCTCGGCGTGATCCACCGCGGCTTCTCGTCCTACGACAAGCGCATCTACCGCAACCTGCCCATGTGGCACATCCCCATCGAGCTGCGCCGCCGCATCCCGTCGCTGCCCATCTTTGGCGACCCCAGCCACATCGGCGGCGCGCGCGAACTGATAGCCCCGCTCTCACAGCAAGCCATGGATCTGGGTTTCGACGGCCTGATCATCGAGAGCCACTGCACGCCCGACGCCGCCTGGAGTGACGCCAAGCAGCAAGTGACGCCTGACGTGCTCGACTTCATACTCGACAAGCTCGTCATCCGCAACGTCACGCAGACCACAGAAAGCCTGGAGGCCCTGCGCCGGCAGATCGACGAGATAGACAACGCGCTCATCGAGATGCTGGCCAAGCGGATGCGCCTGAGCCGTGAGATCGGGCAGTACAAGCACGAGCACGGCATGACCGTCGTGCAGACTGGCCGCTACTCTGAAATCCTCGACAAGCGTGGGGCACAGGGGGTGCTCTGTGGCATGTCGGGCGACTTCATGAAGGGCATCTTCGAGGCCATTCACGAGGAGAGTGTCAGGCAACAGATAGAAGTGATGAACAAGAACTGAACGCCTGCGGCACACCACAGGACCGCACAGGCTGACAGCCCCGCGGCCTTGCGGCGTGCCGGCATTATCCAACACCTGAAAGCAACAAGCCAATGCGCATTCTCATTTTAGGAGCGGGCAAGATGGGGTCGTTCTTCGTGGATCTCCTCAGCTTCGACCACACCACGGCCGTCTACGACGTCGACCCCAAGCGGCTCCGATTCATGTACAACACCGAGCGCTTCACCGATCTCGAAGAGATCCGCGACTTCGCCCCCGAGCTGGTCATCAACGCTGTCACCCTCAAATACACCGTCGAGGTGTTCCGCCAGGTCATCCCCTTTCTCCCCGACGACTGCATCCTGAGCGACATCGCCTCGGTCAAGACGGGGTTCAGGGACTTCTACGAGCAGTGCGGCCACCGCTATGTCTCGACACACCCGATGTTCGGCCCCACCTTCGCCAACCTGGGCGCCCTCTCCACCGAGAACGCCATCGTCATCAGCGAGGGCGACTACATGGGCCGCATCTTCTTCAAAGACCTCTACAACCGGCTCGGCCTGCACGTCTGCGAGTACACCTTCGACGAGCACGACCACACCGTGGCCTACTCGCTGGGCATCCCCTTCGTCTCGACCTTTGTCTTCGCGGCTGTGATGAAGCACCAGGACGCGCCCGGCACCACCTTCAAACGCCACATGGCCATCGCCCGCGGCGTCCTGGGTGAGGACGACTGCCTGCTGCGCGAGATTCTCTTCAACCCCCGCACGTCGGGGCAGGTTGCCAAGATACGCGATGAGCTCAAAGTGCTGATGGACATCATCGACCGCAAGGACGAGCAGGCGCTCAACGCCTATCTGCGCAAGATACGCGAGCACATCAAGTAAGGACGCGCAACGGGGGTACCCCGTCATCCCGCTCCGCACCCACCCCTCTCCCGGGACCCCGGGACGGGACAACGAAAAGGCCCCCTCTGCACGGACACCGTGTGGAGGGGGCTCTTTGTGTGATAGCGTGGTTGTGTTTAAGCCAGCTTTACTTGATACGCTTGTAGCCGTAGACAGCGAGGTCGCCGAGCTCTTCCTCGATGCGGAGGAGCTGGTTGTACTTGGCCATACGGTCAGAGCGGCTGAGCGAACCGGTCTTGATCTGGCCGCTGTTGGTGGCTACGGCGATATCAGCGATTGTGGCATCCTCAGTCTCGCCGGAGCGGTGAGAGGTGACGCTGGTGTAGCCGTGGCGGTGAGCCATCTCGATGGCGTCGAGCGTCTCGGTGAGCGAGCCGATCTGGTTGACCTTGATCAGGATAGAGTTGCCACAGCCCAGTTCGATACCCTTCTTGAGGAAGTTGACGTTGGTGACGAAGAGGTCGTCGCCGACGAGCTGGCAGCGGTCGCCGATGGCGGCGGTCAGCTTCTGCCAGCCTTCCCAGTCCTCCTCAGACATACCGTCCTCGATGCTGTCGATGGGGTACTTCGAGATGAGCTCCTCGAGGAACTTGATCTGCTCGTCGTCCGTCAGCTTCTTGCCGTTGGGATCCTTGGGCATGCCGTCCTTGAGGTGCGTGTAGTCATAGTAGAACTTGCCGTTCTCCTTGTAGCAGAACTCAGAGGCAGCGCAGTCCATGGCGATCTTCACGTCGTCACCGGGCTTGTAGCCAGCCTTCTCGATGGCCTGGATGATGCAGTCGAGGGCGTCCTCGATGCCGTTGAGCTTGGGTGCGAAGCCGCCTTCGTCGCCGACAGCCGTGCTCAGGCCGCGGGCAGAGAGCACCTTCTTCAGGGCGTGGAACACCTCGGCGCCCATGCGCAGGCCTTCGTGGAAGTTGGGAGCGCCTACCGGACGGATCATGAACTCCTGGAAGGCGATGGGGGCGTCGGAGTGGGCACCACCGTTGATGATATTCATCATCGGCACAGGGAGCACGTAGGTATTTGTACCGCCGATATAGCGGTAGAGCGGCATGCCCAGTTCAGCGGCTGCGGCCTTGGCCACGGCGAGCGATACGCCGAGAATGGCGTTGGCGCCGAGCTTTGACTTCGTCGGGGTGCCGTCGAGCTCGATCATAGCCTTGTCAATGGCGCGCTGCTGGCAGGCGCAACGGCCGATCAATGCCGGGGCGATGATCTCGTTGACATTCTTGACTGCCTTGAGCACGCCCTTGCCGCAGTAGCGCTTCTTGTCGCCGTCGCGGAGCTCCAGAGCCTCGTTCTCACCGGTCGATGCGCCAGAGGGAACAGCGGCGCGGCCGAGTGTGCCGCTCTCGAGTGTGACGTCAACTTCTACTGTCGGGTTGCCGCGGGAGTCAAGTATCTCGCGAGCATGAATCTTTTTGATCTTCATGATGCTAATAGTTTATGAATGAGAGTGATCTTTCATCTTACGGGGCTGCCACTCTGTCGCAGTCCTTTCCACTGCAAAAATACACAACTCTTCCCTGCCCACCAACCACTGAATGTGAGTATTTTCAATGGCAACTCCATAAAAAATGTCAACATAAGAAGGATTTTGCCCCAAGGGCACCACCCATTTCTGGGTATTGACGGCATTGCCGGCAACCAGTCTCAGGAAGGGCATGGCTACAGGGTGTGGCAGCGGCGCTGTGCCTCCATTTCCGAGGTCTGGCACCGCCACGCCCCTTGTACTTCCCCCGGTCTCTTTGCATGCAGACGGGCCCCCATCGGCGAGAAAGCTCTACAGTGCCGGCAAAGAAAAGGCCAGAAGATCCCATTGACAACAGAGGGTCATCCCGCAAGGGACACCACCCTCCAGAATCAGTAAGACAATGCCCCAAAAGAAAAATTTCGGTTTTAACACAGCTTGCTTTCGGCGCCCGGAAGCAGTATCTTTGCAGCAGAGGAAAAGGCCATCCCGCACGGATGGCTTTTTTTCGTACCCCACGGCGCCCCATATTGCCCGCATATGGCAAAAACCGGCCCGATTTTCAGAGAAACTCCCCTAGGGCTCGGAAAAATTTGCTCCGGGCTAATTCAAAATTCCCCCGAGGAAATTCCACCAAGTCCCGTTTTAACACTCCGGATTCCGACCGAAAGTTAAAAAGGTTAAGGTCCCATTTCGGCAATTGGGGCAAAAAGGTGAAGCGACGCGTGGCCGGGGTTATATTATGGGGCCTCAGTGTACTGAGAGAACCGAGCGGCCACCTGCGGTTCAGACCCAAGGATTAGTGTTATTTAAGCCGCGATACGGACAGTGGCAGGGGAAAATATGTAACTTTGTCACCATGACAGCGGAAACCAAAGACTTCATCGACGCCCTGGAGGCCTATGTGCGTGAACGGCTGGCGGCTAGCGGACAACCGGCGGACTATAACGTCGAGGCCCTGCACGTCGTCGACGCACGCAACCACCTCTTCCGCCCGGCAGGGAAAAGGCCGACAGACGAGGCTGACGACATCTACGCCCTGCGCGACCTGTGCCGCGTGGACGAGACGACCATGGAAATGGTGCCCGACCGAGGACGGCTGGCGGCGGTGGCCCGCAATTTCTTCAGCTACTGAACACAGACGCCGCAGCCGCAACGGCCCAGAGAGACATACACAACACATGACAGACAGCAACAACGGCAAGCCCGGCGGCGGCCAAGTGCCCGCCGCCACATTCAGGCACAGCCTCCCCATACAGATACGCTTCAACGACGTGGACCGCTACGGGCACGTCAACAACAACGCCTACTTCGCCTTCTACGATCTGGGCAAGGAGGACTATCTGACCAATATCTTGCGCGTGGACTATAGGAACGCCGACGTCGTGCCCGTCGTGGCCAACATCAACGCCGACTTCTTCCTGCCCATCTTCTACGGCGACAAGATCATCGTCGAGACGCGCATCTCGCACGTCGGGCAGAAGAGCTTCACGCTCGACCAGCGGGCCGTCAACCGCGACACCGGCCAAGTGGTCTGCCACTGCGCGACAGTCATGGTGTGCTTCTCCCTGAAGACGCAGGAATCCGCTGAGATTCCGGAAGCCTACCGGCAGGCCATCAAGGACTACGAGGGCCTGTGACACCGCTGGAACCATATTTTCCCCTATTATCCCTGACACAATGAAACAGCAGATCATCATATCTAGAGCCCTCAATGAAGAACTGGGGGAACTCTGCGCGGCCGGCTACGACGCCGTGTTCGTCCTCACGGATGAGACCACGCACACCCTCTGCTTGCCCATGCTGGCAGGCTGCGCCCCGCTGCGGGTAGCCCAGGAAATCGTCATCCCGCCGACCGACGTGGCCAAGACGCTCGACAGCGTCGTACACGTCTGGACGAGCCTTGGTGCGGACGGTGCCTCGCGCCATTCATTGCTGGTGTGCCTGGGCGGCGGCATGGTGACAGACCTCGGCGGGTTCGCCGCCGCGACGTTCAAGCGCGGGATTGACTTCATCAACATCCCGACCACACTGCTGGCCATGGTGGACGCCGCCGTCGGCGGGAAGACGGGCATCAACTTCAACGGTCTGAAAAACGAGATCGGGGTGTTCCGCGAGAGCCGGGCCGTCATCATCGACACCGGTTTTCTCCGCACCCTCGACGCGCACAACCTGCGCTCCGGCTACGCCGAAATGCTGAAGCACGCGCTGCTGAGCGACGACGGCATGTGGAGCCGGCACCTGCGCTTCGACCTCGACGCGCCCGACTATGCCGAACTGCAGGACATGGTGGCGGAGAGCATCGCTGTCAAGGAGCGCATCGTCACCGAAGACCCTCACGAGAAGGGGCTGCGCAAGGCCCTCAACCTCGGCCATACCGTCGGCCATGCTCTGGAGAGCCTGGCCCTGGAGACGCACCGCCCCGTGCTCCACGGCTACGCAGTGGCGTGGGGACTCATCGGTGAGCTCTACCTGAGCACGGCGCTGCGCGGATTCCCGGCTGAGAAGATGCGGCAAACAGTCGGCTACATCAGGCAACACTACGGCCGCTTCAGTTTCTCGTGCGACGACTATGCCCACCTCTACGACCTCATGCGACACGACAAGAAGAACGTGGCCGGACAGATCAACTTCACACTGCTCGACGACGTGGGCAGCATCAGTCTGGACTGCCACGCCACGCAGGAGACGGTATATGAGGCCTTCGACTTCCTGCGAGAAGGCTGACCCCGCCCCCCGAACCGGCCGATGTGGCCTCCTGCCCCATTCAACCGCACATCTCTCCATGGACACCATGAACAACAGATTACTTCCCCTACTCGAACGGCTGCTCTCACTGCTGGTCGTGTTCCTTCTGCTCTCGGGCACAGTCGTCTGGAGCGGCAAGTACTTCGGCCGGCGCCTGGCCTCACCGGCCACCGCCACGCACCCGGTGACTGCCGCTGCCTTCCCGACGTCTGACCAGCTGGCACGGCTCGGCCTCGACGCCACACAGCTGGTGCAGGCCGACAGCGCTTCGTGGGCCGTCATATCGCCCGACGGCAAGGCTGACGGTACACTGCTGGCCACAGACCCTTACTCACACGATGTCTCGGGCTTCGTGGGCCCTACACCTTTATATATATACATTGACAGCCACGACACGGTGCGCGGCATCGTCTCTGGCGACAATGCCGAATCGGCTGACTTCTACCGCCGCGCCGAGGACGGACTCTTCGGGCAAGTGCGTGGCAAGTCGCTGGCCGACGTGGCGTCGAAGAAGCTCGACGCCGTCACCGGCGCCACCTATTCGAGCAACGCCATCATCCACAACCTGAAGTACACGCTGGCCGCCCGCTCACAGGCCACCGGCAGCGGTGTGCACCGGGCACCGGCCATCGGCTGGGGGCGCACCGCACTGTTTCTGGCGGTGCTGGCCTTCGGCATCGCGGTGGCGTGGCACTGGCGCGGCGTGAAGTGGCTGCGCCTACTCGTGATGGGCCTCAACGTCATGGTCGTCGGTTTCTGGTGCGGGCAGTACCTCTCCGTGGCGCTGCTCCGGGGCTGGATACAGAACGGCGTGGATCCCCTGCTCTATCTGCCCACTGTCGCCATGCTGCTGGTCGCCATCGCCATGCCCCTCGCCGGCCGGCGCCACACACACCACTACTGCCAATGGCTCTGCCCCTACGGCAGCCTGCAAGAGCTGGTGTGGCACATTCCCCTGCCGAAACTCCGCATCAAGCCCCATATATACAAGATTCTGCGGCTGACACGCTACGCCATACTGCTCGTCCTGCTGGCCTGCCTGTGGTTCGGTTTCGGCACGTCTGTGCTGGACTATGAGCCTTTCTCAGTCTTCAACCTCAGTGCCGCCGCCCCGGCGGTCATCGTCCTGGCGGCAGCTTTCGTCGTGCTCGGCATATTCATGCCCCACCCCTGGTGCCGCGCCGTCTGCCCGCTCGGCACGCTCTTGGAGCTCGCCGCCGACGGTAGCCACAGCACCCCGCCTGCGGACAAGCCGCATGACGCCAAATCCAGAACCACCCCATAAATCCCATACCCCATGAACAAGTACAAGATTGTCAGCCTCGTACTGGCCGTGGCCCTGATCGCGGCCTTGGCGCGTCTGGTCTATACGACCAACGTGGCGGTGCCCGTCGGCACCGACGCCAAGCAGGCCGTTCTCGACAACATCTACGCGCGGAAGAGTGTGCGCAGCTACAGCGACCGCCCCGTCAGCCGCGCACAGCTCGACACCCTCGTGCGCGCCGCCATGGCCGCCCCGACCGGCCGCGACATGCGTCCGTGGCGCTTCGTCGTCATCGACGACAGCGTGACGCTCGACAGTCTGGCCGCCCGCCTGCCTCGCGCCAGAATGCTGGGGGAGGCCAAGGCCGCCATCGTGGTCTGTGGCGACATGAGTGTCACCGACGATAAGGGCAAGCCGTCCAACTCATGGATGCTCGACTGCTCTGCCGCCACAGAGAACCTCCTGCTCGCCGCCGAGGCCATGGGGCTCGGTGCTGTCTGGACAGGCGCCTACCCCTACGACGACCGCATCGCAGCCATTCGCGCTGCCGTCGGCCTACCCGACCACATCATTCCCCTCAGCCTCGTCCCCATCGGTTATCCCAAGGGCAACCCACAGCCGAAGGACAAGTTCGACCAGAACAACGTGCACTACAACATCTGGTGAACGGCCCAGTGCCGTCGCGCCCGCGCCAGGCACCGGTATCGCTGCCATCACACAGAAATGCACGGGCGGAATGTGGCGGGGCGGAATATTATTCGTAACTTCGTCAGCGCAAACGACAATCACATGACGCACCTATCAACGGACGATGCCTATGAAAGAAGATAAGCAACTACACCCGGCCGAACAAGCCGCAGCCACCGGTGAGCGCCACCGCCTCTCTGACGGACGGCCCAGCTACGAAGAGCGGCCGTGGGGCTCCTATACCGTGCTGGACTACCTGACCTTTGCCGACGGCCACCACGTGCTGACCAAGGAACTCCGGCTCAACGCGGGCGGACACATCAGCTACCAGCGCCACTTCCACCGCAGCGAAACCTGGACAGTGGCCGACGGAGAAGGCATACTTGTGCTCGGCGACGAGCGCAGCCGCGTCAGGCGCGGAGACAACATCGTCATTCCTTGCCAGAAGATGCACGGCATCAAGGCCATCAGCCCACTCACCATCATCGAAGTGCAGGCAGGGCCGCTGCTGGAAGAGACAGACATCGAGCGCTTCGACTACGACTGGGACGCCGAGCAATGACCGGCCCCAGAACTTTGACATATCCGCAACAGACATGACCACCACCAACGCAGCAATAGAAAACATGCGGACGCGCCGCAGCGTACGACGCTTCAAGCCGACTCCCGTACCGCGCGACCTCATCGGCCAAATCGTCGAGGCCGGCACCTTCGCACCATCTGGCCACGACCGCCAGCCATGGGCCATCATCACAGTGACAGACCGCGACATCATCAGCCGCCTCTCTGCCGCCAACGCCACCTTCTTCGACATGCCGGTGAAAGACCCGTTCTACGGTGCGCCGGCCATCATTATCGTCCTGGCCAAGACCTCGACGCCAACCTACGTCTACGACGGCTCATTGGCCATCGGCAACATGATGCTCGCCGCCCACAGCCTCGGACTGGGGTCATGCTGGATACACCGCGCCAAGCAGGTATTCGCACTGCCGGAATGGCAGGATTGGCTCAGGGGGCTAGGACTCGAAGGCGACTATGAGGGCATCGGGCACATCGCCCTCGGCTACACCGATGGGCCGGAGCCGAAAGCGCGCCCCCGCAAGGACGGACGCACATTCTTCGTGGAATAAGCGCTCCCGCATGACTGCCAGCAACAGCCTCCCCACCCGCGTTCTCTTCATCTGTCTGGGCAACATCTGCCGCTCAGTGGCCGCTGAGGCCGTGTTCCGCGCGATGGCCGAAGCCGCAGGCTGCGGTGAAGCGGTCACCGCCGACTCTGCCGGACTGATAGACTGTCACGAGGGTGAGCTCGCCGACCCGCGCATGAGACGGCACGCCGCCGCCCGGGGCTACCGGCTGACCCACCGCTCACGGCCGGTTTGCCGGGAGGACTTCGACCGCTTCGACCTCATCGTCGTCATGGACGCCAGCAACGAGCGTGGCCTGCGGGCCATGGCGCCGTCGCCCGAGGCGATGAAAAAGGTGGTGCACCTGACCGACTACCTCACCGCCCAAAAGGCCGACAGCGTGCCCGACCCCTACTATGGCGATGACTCGGCCTTCGAGCACGTGCTTGACCTCCTCGAGGACGCTTGCGCCGGTCTCCTCGACGCCCTGTGCCGACAGGCCGAGGCCGGCGGACGCACCGGCGTTTAACTAGAATTATAACAGTCGCCGGCCAGAAAAAGGCCAAAACCCGGCGACCCATAAGAGTTTTTCCGCTAAATTTGTAGGCAGGAAACAAGATTTATCCTATACAAACCAGTAATACATATTCTCCTGCTATCATGGAACAGAAAGATCTGAAGCACATTGTCTCTCAGTTTGAGATTGAAGGAACCGTCACCGAGGTGAAGCCTCTGGGCAACGGCCTGATTAATACGACCTATAAAGTCTGCACCGAAGGCAACACCCCCGACTACGTGCTCCAGCACATCAACAATGCCATCTTCCCCGATGTGCAGATGCTCATGGACAACATCGTCGCCGTCACAGGGCATATCCGCCACAAACTCGAAGCCGCCGGCACCGCCGACATCGACCGCAAAGTGCTCACCTTCATCCCCGCCAAGGACGGCAAGTACTTCTACGTCCACGACGGCAAGTATTGGCGCATCATGGTCTATATCCCCGACACGATGTCGATGACGGCCGTGACGCCGGAGACCTCGCACATCGTCGGCGAGACGTTCGGCAACTTCCAGGCCATGCTGGCCGACATCCCCGTCGAGCTCGGCGAGACCATCAAGGACTTCCACAACATGGAGTTCCGCCTGAAGCAGCTGCGTGAGGCCGTAGCCGAGAACAAGGCTGGCCGACTCGCCGAGGTGCAATGGCTCGTCGATGAGCTCGAACAGCGCGCCGACGAGATGTGCAAGGGCGAACGCCTCCACCGCGAAGGCAAGCTGCCCAAACGCATCTGCCACTGCGACACGAAGGTGGACAACATCCTCTTCGACAAGGATGGCAAGGTGCTCTGCGTCATCGACCTCGACACCGTCATGCCCAACTTTGTCTTCTCGGACTTCGGCGACTTTCTCCGTTCTGCCGCCAACACGGGCAAGGAGGACGACAAGGATCTCGACAACGTGAACTTCAACATGGACATCTTCCGCGCCTTCACCGAGGGCTACCTCAAGAGCGCACGGTGCTTCCTCACAGACATCGAAATCGAGAACCTGCCCTATGCTGCCACGCTCTTCCCCTACATGCAGACGGTGCGTTTCCTGGCCGACTACATCAATGGCGACACGTACTACAAGACGCAGTATCCCGAGCACAACCTGGTCCGCTCGAAGGCACAGTTCAAGCTGCTCCAGAGCGCCGAGCAGTGCCTGCCGGCTATGAAGGATTTCATCGCCAAGCAGTTGGCCTGAGGTTTACGGCTGACACCCCCCAACAGAGAACGGCCCCGTCGCATGATGCGACGGGGCCGTTCTCTGTTGGGGGATGTCCATGGGCGCGAGAATCACGCCCTTGGGCGCCACCTACTTGTTAAGTTTCCAAGTGGCGCCGTCCTTGGTGTCCTTCACCTCGAAGCCAAGGGCGGCGAGACGGTCGCGTATCTCATCGCTCGTAGCCCAGTCCTTGGCGGCCTTGGCCTTGGCACGGAGACTGAGCAACAGGTCGATGGCGGCGCCGAAACTCTTCTCACGCTCGGCGTTGCCGTTGTCCTCCTCGCTCAGGCCCAGGATGTCGAAGACAAACGTGTGGAACACCGTGCGCAGAGCCTCCAGTCCAGCGGGAGTGATGGTCTGCTTGTGGTCGGCAATCTGGTTGACAGTACGGCAGGCGTCGAAGAGATGGCCGATGACAATGGGTGAGTTGAAGTCGTCGTCCATGGCCTCATGGCACTTTTTGCTGAGCGTCGCAGCGAAGTCCTCATTGATGGCACCGCCGGGGGTGGGTTCGAGGTGGCTGAGCTCGCGTACGGCGTCCATCAGGCGGTCGAGCCCCTTCTTCGAGGCCTGCAGGGCCTCGTTGGAGAAGTCAACCGTAGAGCGGTAGTGGGCCTGAAGAATGAAGAAGCGGATCGTCATCGGCGTGTAGGGCTGCTCGAGGAGCTCGTGCTGGCCGGTGAAGAACTGGTCGAGGGTGATGAAGTTATTGTAACTCTTGCCCATCTTGCGCCCAGCGATAGTGATCATGTTGTTGTGCATCCAGTACTTGACCATCTGGTCGCCCTGTGAGGCGACAGCCTGCGCGATCTCGCACTCATGGTGCGGGAAGATGAGATCCATGCCGCCACCGTGGATGTCGAAGTGGTTGCCGAGGTACTTGCGGCCCATGGCGGTGCACTCGCAGTGCCAGCCAGGGAAACCGTTGCTCCACGGCGAGGGCCAGCGCATGATGTGCTCGGGCTGTGCTTTCTTCCAGAGGGCAAAGTCCACCTGGTGGTGCTTCTCGCCGACGCCGTCGAGCTCCCGGCTGGCGTCATGCACGTCGTCGAGGTTGCGTCCCGAGAGAATGCCGTAGTGGTATTTCTTATTGTACTTCTCCACGTCGAAGTAGACCGAGCCGTTGGAGACATAGGCGTAGCCATTGTCGAGAATCTGCTTGACGAGCTCTTCCTGCTCGATGATGTGGCCGGTGGCGTGCGGCTCGATGCTGGGCGGCAGTACGTTGAGCTTGGCCATGGCGGCATTGAAGCGGTTGGTGTAGTATTGCGCTATCTCCATCGGCTCCAGCTGTTCGAGACGGGCCTTCTTCTCGATCTTGTCCTCGCCCTCGTCGGCGTCGTGCTCAAGGTGGCCGACGTCGGTGATGTTGCGGACGTAGCGCACCTTGTAGCCCAGATGGCGGAGATAGCGGAACACGAGGTCGAAGGTGATGGCCGGACGGGCATGTCCGAGATGGGCGTCGCCGTAGACGGTGGGCCCGCAGACATACATGCCGACGTGCCCCGGATTGACAGGGACGAAGGTCTCCTTCTTGCGTGAGAGCGTGTTGTAGAGTTGCAGATGGTTTTCCATGAGTGTGTGTCAGTGTTTAGTCTTTGGTCATGTGTGGTGTGTGTGCGTGCGGTCATTCCCGCTCATCGCCGGGCCAGTCCTTATAGGGCACGAGCCGCAGCGAAGAGTTGTAGTAGCGGCGCTGTCCGGTCACCTCGCGGCCGATGAAAGGCGGACGCTCGTAGGTCTCGTCCTCGCTGCCCAGCTCCACTTCGGCCACGACGAGTCCGGCGTTGTCGCCGAAAAACTCATCGACCTCAAAGGTGTGGCTACCGACGGGAATGAGCCAGCGCACCTTGTCGATGAGCCCCGGTTCGCAAAGGCGCAAAAGCGAGAGCGCCTCGTCCTTGGTGATCTCCTTCTCAAACTCGTAGCGCGTCAGGCCGTCGCTGGTTGACGGGCCCTTGATGGTCAGATAGCCCCGCTCGTCGCGCAGGCGGACACGCACGGTGCGGCCGCGCTGCGACGAGATGTAGCCCTGGATGATGCGGCTGTGCGAGGTGGCGAGCGCCTTATAGTCGCCCGTCACGAGAAACTTGCGCTCTATCTCCAGTGCCATCAGCTGTTGATGAGGTAGTAGCCGATGAGGAACAGCACCATCAGCACGATGAGTCCGATGAAGATGCCGTTGATGACACGGCGGGCCTGGCGGGCCTGGCGGGCGTCGCGCGCTTTGATTTTTGCCTTATGCTTCTCGTTCATGGTGATGTGAATTTTAGTGGGGCGGTTTAGTGAATTTGTGTATAGGGGCAGGGGCTTACGCGCCCTGTTCGTCCTGTCCGGAGAATTCCATGAGATAGGCTTTGATGAAGCCGTCTATCTTGCCGTCCATGACGCCGCCGACGTCACTGGTCTGGAACCCGGTGCGGTGGTCTTTGACGCGTCGGTCGTCGAAGACGTAGCTGCGTATCTGGCTACCCCATTCGATTTTCTTCTTTCCGGCCTCAATCTTGGCCTGGGCGGCCTTGCGTTTCTGGAGGGCGCGGTCGTAGAGCTGGGAGCGGAGCAGGCGCATGGCGTTCTCGCGGTTCTCCAGCTGCTTGCGGCTCTCGGTGTTCTCGATGAGGATTTCCTCCTCTTCGCCCGTGTCGGGATCCTTGTATTGGTAGCGGAGGCGTACTCCCGTCTCCACCTTGTTGACGTTCTGGCCGCCGGCGCCACCGGAGCGGAAGAGATCCCAGCTGATGCGTGACGGGTCGACGTAGACCTCGATGGTGTCGTCGACGAGCGGTGTGACAAAAACGGAGGCGAACGAGGTCATGCGCTTGCCCTGCGCGTTGTAGGGCGAGACGCGCACCAGGCGGTGCACACCGTTTTCACTCTTGAGGTAGCCATAGGCATAGTCGCCCTCAATCTCCATGGTGACGGTCTTGATGCCGGCCTCGTCACCGTCCTGCAGGTTGGAGACGGTAACCTTGTAGTCGTGTGCCTCGGCATAGCGCATGTACATGCGCATGAGCATGGCCGCCCAGTCCTGGCTCTCGGTGCCGCCGGCGCCCGAGTTGATCTTGAGCACGCACGACATGGCGTCCTCCTCCTGGCGGAGCATGTTCTTCAGTTCCAGCTCCTCAATGGCCGCGACGGTCTTGGCATAGGCCTCGTCGACCTCTTCCTCGGTGACCATGTCATCCTTGTGGAAGTCGAAGGCCAGTTCCAGTTCGTCGACCAAGAGTTTGACGGCCTTGTAGCCCTCGATCCATTTCTCCAGGCCCTTGACCTTCTTCATCTGCTCCTCGGCCTTCTTGGCGTCGTCCCAGAAACCGGGGGCTTGTGTGCGGAGCTGTTCTTCCTCCAGCTGCACGGTTTTGGCGTCAATGTCGAGATAGCGGTGGAGCGCCTCGACGCGGTCTTTAGCTTCTTTAAGTTGTTCGGCGGTTATCATTAAGTGTGGCTTTGTTGTTGTGTGTCAGGAGCACCCTCGCGGTCGGCCTCGACATAGATCTGCTCGATGCGGTCGGCGTAGCGTTCGTAGACGACGCGGCGCTTGACCTTGAGGGTGTTGGTGAGTTCGCCGTTCTCGATGGTGAACGGCTCCGGCAGCAGGATGAAGCGCTTGATTTTCTCATAGTGGGCCAGATCCTGCTGGAGGGTTTCTATGCGGTCGGCGATCATCTGGTGGATGGTCTGGTTGTCGCAGAGCGCGCGCCGGTCAGCGGCGTCGATGCCATGCTCAGCGGCATACTTGCGGAGCAGGTCGTAGCTGGGCACGATGAGGGCGGAGACAAACTTGTGCTTGTCGGCCACGATGACGGCTTGCTCGATATACTTGTCGATGACCAGTTTCGACTCGATCATCTGCGGGGCGATGTACTTGCCGTTGGAGGTCTTGAAGAGGTCTTTGATGCGCTCCTTGAGGTAGAGCTCGCCGTCCTTCATGTAGCCGGCGTCGCCGGTGTGGAACCAGCCGTCGGCGTCGATGGCCTCCTTCGTGATGCTCTCCTTCTTGTAGTAGCCCGGTGTGATGGTCTTGCCGCGCAGGAGTATCTCGTCGTGCTCGCCGAACTTGAGCTCCAGCCCGTCAACGAGACGGCCGACGGAGCCCAGCGAGTTGGGCCGGCCCGGTATGTCGCAGGTGACGGTGGCCGTGCTCTCCGTCAGGCCATATCCGACGACCATGTAGATGCCGGCGGCGTGGACAAACTTCTCCACCTCGGGCGACACGGCGGCACCGGCGGTGGGGAAGAAGTTGGCGTTCTCGAGCCCCAGCATGCGGCGGAGCAGGCGAATGACGGTGCGGTTGTAGAAGGCATACTTCAGCCCTAGGGCATGGGGCAGGGGCTTGCACTTCGAGAGATAGTCCGTCCAGCAGCGGGCGCCGGTCTCCAGCGCCCCCTTGATGAGGTAACGCTGCCACACCGGCCCCTCGTCCATGCGCTCCAGCACGCCCTGGTACACTTTTTCCCAGAAACGCGGCACACTGCTCATGCACGTCGGGTGCACTTCCTGAAGCGAGCGCAGCACGTCGTTAGGCCGCAGGTTGACAGCCAGGCGGGCGCCCTCGGCGAGACAGAGGTAAGACCACGCCCGCTCGAAGACATGGGTGAAGGGAAGAAAGTTGAGAATGACGTCGCGGTCGCTCAGGGGCAGCACGGCGTCATTGACGCGAAAGCCCTCATGATACATGCCGTGGGTCAGGATGACACCCTTGCTGGCCCCCGTGGTGCCGCTGGTGTAGAGGATGTTGGCCGTGTCAGCGTAGGTGGCGGCAGCGGTCAGGGCCTCGACGCGGGCATTGTCGGCGTCAGCCTCAGCGGCGTCGGTGTGCGCTTTCAGCCAGTCGTCGAAGTAGACAGAGACATTGTCCGTCGGACGGCGCTTGACGCTGCGGTCGAAAATGATGATGTGCTCGAGGGTATGGCAGACGGAGACGACACTGAACGCGGTGTCATACTGCTCCTGCTCGCCGACGAAGAGCAGGCGAACGGCGGCGTCGGTGACCATGTAGATCACCTGTGCCCCGCTGCTCGTGGCATAGAAGGGAATGGTCACGGCGCGGACGCCATAGGCCCCGAAGTCGACATAGAGGCACTCCGGCTTGTTCTGCGAGAAGACAGCGATGTTCTCCTGCACACCGACGCCGGCCCGCAACAGGGCGACGGAGACGCGGCGCACCTGCTTGGCAAAATCGGCCCAGGAGACCGGCACCCAGCAGTCGCGCCCATAGTCGCGCCATGACAGTGCCGTGCGGCTGCCGTAGTGCCGCGCCTGCTCATGGATGAGCTTGGATAGATGACTATTGTTCAGCATATGATTCGGCCTTGATTCCGATTCAGCAAAGTTAATTCTTTTATTTGGAACGCCCGTTATCGGAGCAAAGGTTTTTGCCGTGCGGTGGGAAATCCCTAACTTTGCCGGCCCGGCCCGCCGCGAGGCTCCCCAGAACCGCAGCGGTGCAGCCGGTTCCGATCACGATTTCCTATGGACAAGCTTTCTCCCACCACGGCTGCGGCGGCCGACCTCTTGCGCCGCCTGATCGCCACGCCCTCCGTCAGCCGGGACGAGGCGACAGCGGCGGACCTGCTTTTCGCCGAAACGGCGCAGCGCGGCTACGCGCCCTCGCGCCTGGGCAACAACATCTGGTGTGTCGCCCCCGGCGCCCGCAACGACCGTCCCACCCTGCTGCTCAACGCCCACATTGACACGGTGCGCCCCGTGACGGGGTGGCAGCGCGACCCTTTCATCCCGACACTTGAGGGCGACCGCCTCTATGGCCTGGGCAGCAACGACTGTGGCGGCGGACTGGTCAGCCTGCTGGCGGCCTTCGGGTTGCTGCGCGGACGCACAGACCTGCCGTGGAACCTCATCTGGCTGGCTTCGTGCGAGGAGGAGGTGTCGGGGCGCGGCGGTATAGAACTGGCCTTGCCGCACCTCGGACGGGTGGACTGCGCCATCGTCGGTGAGCCCACCGGCATGCAGCCAGCCATCGCCGAGAAGGGGCTCATGGTGCTCGACGTGACTGCCCATGGCCGCTCCGGACACGCCGCCCGCGACGAGGGCGACAACGCCATCTATCGCGCCCTGCCGGACATCGCGTGGTTCCGCACCCACCGCTTCGAGCGCACCTCGCCCTTGCTAGGCGACGTCAAGATGACAGTCACGGTCATCAAGGCCGGCACGCAGCACAACGTCGTGCCGGATCGCTGTGAGTTTGTCGTCGACGTCCGCGCCAACGAGTGCTACACCAACGCCCAGCTGCTCGACGCCATCACCCGCAGCGTCAGTTCGGAGGTGCACGCCCGCTCCACGCGCCTCAACTCCTCGTCCATCGCCACCGACCACCCGCTGGTGAAGCGTGCCGTGGCCTGCGGCGGCGTGCCCTACGGTTCGCCGACGCTGAGCGACCAGGCGCTGATGCCCTGGCCGTCGCTGAAACTCGGCCCTGGCGAGTCGGCCCGCTCGCACACCGCCGACGAATATATCGGTCTCAGCGAGATAGCCGGCGCCATAGAGCGCTATGTCAAGATCATCGGCGGCTGAGGCCGCGCCCACACACCAGCCTTTCTCCCAGACCATGCCTATCCGCCGCCGCACAGGCGAAGAAATTTTCAACACGCTGACCCATCTGGCCGGCGTCGTCTTCACGCTCACAATGGCGTGGATCATCCTCCGCCTGGGCTACCGCGCCTCGTGGCGATATGCCTTCGGCGTCACCTTTTTCACCTGCGGCATGCTGATCATGTACGCCTGCAGCACGTTCTACCACTGGTGGCTACCCGGCCGCGGCAAGCGCGCGCTCCGCGTGCTCGACCACGTGAGCATCTATGTCATGATCGCCGCCAGCTACACGCCCATCTGCATCGGCGTGGTCGGTGGCGCGGTGGGCTGGACGGTCTTCGGCCTGCTCTGGGCCTGTGTCGCCGGCGGCACGTTCTACAAGGCGACTGCCATAGACCGCTATCCGCGCCTCTCGCTGTTGCTCTATCTCATCATGGGCTGGAGCGTGGTCTTCATCGCCCGCCCCGTTTTCGAGCGGCTGACGCTCCTGCCCCTGGCCTGCATGCTTGCCGAGGGACTCTTCTACACCGGTGGCACTTACTTCTTCGCCCACGACGACCGCCGCTGGTACCACGGCGTGTGGCACATCTGTGTCCTGCTCGGCTCCATCAGCCACTGGCTGGCCATTCTCTTTATCCTCACAAGGGGCTGAGCGGACGGTCGAACCGGCTGTTCCGGCTTGGTTCGCCCCATGACGCGGTGACTGCCGTGGCATCTCCAACAATACGCCCCATAATATAACACCGCGCCACACGCCGCTTCACTTTTTTGCCCCGATTGCCGAAACGGCACATTAACCTCTTTAAC
>OIYP01000254.1_pt1 | contig 36736 bp, 34 predicted proteins | sample 1588261 | NCBI WGS metagenome assembly OIYP01 (sample SAMN03283293) | human gut metagenome | biome: human-associated habitat; material: feces | host: Homo sapiens | place: Peru | collected 2012
CTCATCTGGTAGAGCGCCACCTTGCCAAGGTGGAGGTAGCGAGTTCGAGCCTCGTAATCCGCTCCACATATTAAACCTGTTCTTGAAAAAGAGCAGGTTTTTTTGTTATGCTCGGCGCTTCCCTGCTTGACAAATCGAATTTACTGTTATATAATATATAAGGCAGCACCGCACAACTACCGCCTTCGGCTTTGTGCACGTCTTGCTTGCATATTTTCCGCCATATTGCACTAAAACTCCTTGACTAACGCGAGTTAGCCTGCGTCGCTTTAGCACAATCTGACGAAAAATCTGACTGCGCAATACGTACACAATAGTTGTGCGGTGTTGCCTTAGTAGGAATTAACGTCCTGCGGTTTTTGAATTGGAGGAAGTATAATGCACATTTCAACTAAGGGCAGGTACGCCCTGAGAATGATGATAGATCTGGCGCAGCACCAGACCACTGAGGAAAACGTGCCGCTGAAAAAGATCGCCGAGCGCCAGCAGATCTCGGTGAAATATTTAGAGCAGATAATCACCGCACTGAGCAGAGCGGGGTACGTCAAGAGTCTGCGCGGCTCGCAGGGCGGCTACCGCCTGGCTTACCCGCCTGAGCACTACACTGTAGGCATGATACTGCGGCTGACTGAGGGCACCCTCTCGCCCGTAGCCTGTCTGGATAACGAGGTCAACGAATGCCCGCGTCAGGAGATCTGCCCTACCCTTTTCGTTTGGCAGAAGCTTTACGATGCCATAAACGAAACGGTAGATTCCATAACGCTTCAAGATATTCTCGACAATCAGGCGGCAAATTCGCCCGCGGACGATTACGTTATTTAAGAGCATATAGATACAACAAGACCGAACGCCTTTTAAAACGTTCGGTCTTATTTTTTATCAGTAGTACATTACAACAGGCGTGCCCATCGCGACATTATCGTAGATGTACTTCGCGTCGTCGTAGGTCATGTTGATACAGCCGTGCGAGCCGTTGTACTTGTAAATATCGCCGCCAAATGCGCCGCCGCGCCATGTCGAGTCGTGCATGCCTATGCCGACTATGGCTATTCTGTTCCAGTAGTTGCAGGTGGTGTCCCAAGTATCGCCGTCGGCGTTGGAGTCTTTCATGCGGTAGTTGGTAGCCTTCTGCCATACTTTGTAAACGCCGGGAAGAGTGGTGCGCGCTTCGGAAGTAGTCTGTCCCGAAACTATGTAGCCCGATCTTATCTTCTTGCCTTTTTTGTAGTACCAGAACTGCTGATTGGTAAGGTCTACCTCGAGGTAAGTCTTGCCTATATCGTCGTTCTTGCTTCTTGCGGAAGCCAGACCCGTAAATTCGAAGTTGCCCTGCGAATAGTAGATAGGCTCTACCTTTTTCTTGGTCTTGCCCTTTTTGATGAGTCCGACGAGCTGGTCGCAGGTCTGCTGCTGGTCGAGCCACCAGCCGTACTTAGCGTCAGAGCTTATCGGCACGGTGATCTTGCCCTGTATAGTAGCCTTGAACTTTCGCTCGGTATTGTAAGTATCGTACTTTCTGGCGAGCTTTTCGATGTACTTCATGCAGGCGTCCTCGTCCACTGTATAGCTGCCGTCGCGCTTGACGTGCACCATCTTGGTGAGCTGCTTGCCCGTGAGCGTTTCCTTGGTGTAATTGAAATCGTACTTTATCTTTATGTTCCAAAGCTTATTTAGCGTTTCAAGCTTAGCCTCAAGGTCGCCCGAAACGGTATCGGGAGCGATGTAAGCGCCCGAATCTACGCCCTCTACGGTATAGCTGCCCTTATCGAGGCACTTTATAACGTACTTTTCCAGCTCGGTCATGTCAAAAACGTCTCCCTGCACTTCGGGAACTATGTAGTAGCCGTCGTCATTGGTGCGCAGCTTGGCGTTTTCATTGACGTTGCTGCCCCAGTCAGAGCTTTCCATCTCCTGCACCAGCTTGTTCTTATCGTAAGAAGCAACGTCGGTGAATGTGTAATCGGTCTTGCTGAGCAGCGCGGCGAACCAGCTCTTGCGGTCTATATCGTCGTAGACCTTTTTCAGCTCTTTTTCGTAGCTGTACGAATAATTTATCGAGCTGAGCTGTATATCCACCGTTTCGCCCGAAGGACGTATCACCTCTAGCGCATCGGGAACTTCCTCGTGCTCGAAAAGCTTTGAAGCCTCGGCAAAGGTCTTTCCGCTGACCTCTACGCCGTTGACGAAAGTATTCGCCGTAAACTTATCCTTGTAATACGCGTAGCCCGCGAAGTAAGCGAGCACGCCGACACCCGCTATGCAGAGTACCGAAGCGAGGGCTATCTGCGGAGCGCGGCTCTTCTTTCTGCGGCGCTTTTTGTGCTGCTGCTTGCCGCCCTGAGCCGAGCGGGGCTTTGCGGCGTTTGCGTTTCTCGTGCCATTGCCTGTTTTTCTTACAGCCTGCGGAGCGGGTCTGCCCGAAGCGGAGCGCTGCGCTGCGCCTGCGGGACGCGCGCCCGAGTGTACGGGCTGACCGTTAGCAGCGCGCTGCCCCGAGGGACGGTGCTGCGGATCTGCGTTTGTGCGCGCCGAGCGTGCTTGACCTGCGGGCGCGAAATTCGGGTTAGGCTTAGGGCGGGGTGTACCGCCGTTTTTGATGCCGTTATCTGCGGCTTCTTTAGACGCCATTCTTTCTACACATTCCTTTCTCGCAATTCATGCTTTCCTTATTTATGTCAATAATTATTCTGTTATCCGACAAATTTCATTATAACACACCCGACGTAAAATTTCAAGTAGCAAAGAAAGATTTTAAACACTTTCTAATAATTGTAACATATCTGTAACGAGTGTCGGAAAAACAGATAAAGTGTAACAAATTGTAATAATAATGTAATTGAAATCTATTAAAAATTAGTTTATAATTATTTTAAAGATGATCTATTACAGAGGAGAGGATACATATGGCAAAGATAAGAGTAGCCGCCATTCAGCGGCAGTATTGCAGCGGCGGAAGAGAGATAGCTAAGCTCGCGGCAAAGCGGCTGGGCATTTCCTGCTACGATAAAGAGCTTGCCGAGCTTACTGCGGCGAAGCTGGGCGTTGCTTACGAAGAGATAGCGAAGTACGAGGAAACGCTTGTAAGCCCGCTTTTCTCGCCCGTAACGTTTCGCAGCGGCATAGACCGCAAGCAGAATATGAGCGAGATTGTTTTCGCGGCGCAGGCTGATATAATCACCGATCTGGCGAAAAAAGAGCCCTGCATAATCGTCGGCAGATGCGCGGGCTTCATACTCAAAAATAACGTGCCCACGCTGAGCGTTTTCGTGTATTCAAGTCAGGAGAACCGTATGCAGCACGCTATGGAGTGCCACGATATTTCCTACGAGGACGCGCCCTCGCTGCTGCGCAAGATGGATAAAAAGCGCGCCGATTACTACAGAACCAACACTCAGCGCGAGTGGGACGCTATGTCGAGCTACGACCTCTGCTTAAACAGCGGCAGGCTCGGCTTTGAGGGCTGCGCAGATATTATCGCCGAGATGATAGAGAAAAGCAAATAACGTTTGATAATTACTGATATAAAGGCAGAGCGCATGGGAGCAGTTTCCGTGCGCTCTGTTTTTTTGCATAAAAATACCCCCGCCGAACCGACAGGGGTATTTTTCTATATTATGATGTCAAAATCAAATGCCTTAGACCTTTTCTACCGCGATAGCTACCTTTTCGCCGTTGATGTCCCATTCCTTGGCGTTTTCAGCGTCAGCCGCCGAAATGTCCTCAGCGAGTACGTCGTGAGCTATCTGCTCCTTGTTCTTCTCGATAATGCCGAGCACCTTTTCGCTGCCGCTTACGGCTACCTTGATGTGATCCATTACCTCGAAGCCCGAATCTTTTCTCATGGTCTGGAGCTTGCTTATAACTTCGCGCACCATGCCCTCTTCGATAAGCTCGGGGGTAAGCTCGGTGTCGATGGCTACGGTAACACCGCCGTCGGTGAGGGTGAAGAAGCCCGCTTTCTGCTCAGACTCTATAAGCAGATCTTCCTTGAAGAGGGTGATCTCGCCTATCGAGATATTCAGCTTGATAAAGCCGTTTTTGTTCAGCTCGTCCATAGCGGAGTGGCTCGCCGCGCCTGTAAGCTCGCTGAGCTGCGTGCGTATCTCGCCCAGATTTTTGCCGTACTTAGGGCCGAGGGTCTTGAGCTGCGGCTTGAACTTGTAGTCGATATACGCCGAAACATCGTCCGAGAACTCTACTTTCTTGAGATTCAGCTCGTCGCGGATAATGTCTACATAGTAGCTGTCGAGCGCGTGGTCTGCCTTTACATACATCACGTTCAGCGGCTGGCGATTTTTCAGATTTGCGCCGTTTCTCGCACTTCTGCCGAGAACTACTATGTCGAGAACTTCATCCATATCGCTCTCGAGCTTTAGGTCTACCATGCTCTCGTCCACCGCGGGATAATCGCAGAGGTGTATGCTCTCGGGAGCGGCAGCGTCAACGCTTCTTACTATATTCTGATAGATCTCCTCAGTGATAAAAGGCACCATAGGCGCTGCGCACTTGCAGAGTGTGCAGAGGGCTGTCCAGAGTGTCATGTAGGCGTTTACCTTATCCTGGCTCATGCCTACCGCCCAGTATCTTTCTCTGCCGCGGCGAACGTACCAGTTCGAGAGGTCGTCTACAAAGTCCTGCATAGCCTTTGCAGCTTCGGGTATGCGGTAATTATTGAGATTATCGTCGGCAGCCTTTACCATAGAGTTCATCTTGGAAAGCAGCCACTTATCCATTACAGAAAGCTTATCGTACTCTATCTTGTGCTTAGTCGGGTCGAACTTATCTATCTCGGCGTAGAGCACATAGAAAGCGTAGGTGTTCCAAAGAGTGCCCATAAACTTTCTCTGACCCTCGGTAACTACCTTGCCGTGGAACTTATTAGGCAGCCAAGGTGCGGAATTGGTGTAGAAGTACCAGCGGATAGCGTCTGCGCCGTACTGCTGAAGAGCCTCGAAAGGATCTACCGCGTTGCCCTTCGACTTCGACATTTTCTGGCCGTTTTCGTCCTGCACCAGTCCGAGAACTATAACGTTCTTATACGGCGCTTTGTCGAAGATAAGGGTAGAGATAGCGAGCAGCGAGTAGAACCAGCCGCGCGTCTGATCGACCGCCTCAGAGATAAAATCTGCGGGGAACTGCGCTTCAAAAAGCTCTTTGTTCTCAAAAGGATAATGGTGCTGAGCGAAAGGCATAGAGCCCGAATCGAACCAGCAGTCGATAACTTCGGGTACGCGCTTCATCTGCTTGCCGCACTCGGGGCACTTTATGGTAACGGCGTCGATGTACGGGCGGTGAAGCTCAATATCATCGGGGCAGTTATCCGACATAGATTTCAGCTCTTCGATAGAGCCGATGGAGTGGCGGTGTCCGCACTCGCACTCCCAAATATTAAGAGGAGTACCCCAGTAGCGGTTTCTCGAGATGCCCCAGTCCTGAACGTTTTTCAGCCAGTCGCCGAAACGTCCCTTGCCGATGCTCTCGGGTATCCAGTTTATAGTATCGTTATTGGCGATAAGTCTGTCCTTAACGTCGGTCATCTTGATGAACCAAGTATCTCTCGCGTAATAGATGAGCGGAGAGCCGCAGCGCCAGCAGTGAGGATACTCGTGCTCGAACTTAGGAGCTTCAAAAAGCTTGCCCTGAGCGTCGAGGTCTTTAAGAACTACGGGATCGGCGTCCTTTACGAACATACCCGCGTAAGGAGTTTCGGCGGTAAGATCGCCCTTGCCGTCTACAAACTGTACGAAAGGCAGGTCGTACTTCTTGCCGACCTTAGAGTCGTCCTCACCGAAAGCGGGGGCGATGTGAACTATACCTGTACCGTCGGTCATGGTAACGTAATTATCGCAGGTAACGTAAAAGCCTTTCTTATGCTGCTTTTCGGCGCACACGCCGGTGCACTCGTAAAGCGGCTCGTATTCTTTATATTCGAGGTCGGTGCCCTTATAAGTTTCGAGAACTTCGTAAGCGGCCTTGCCATCTTCGGCGAGCTTGCCGAGAACGCGGTCGAGCAGAGCCTCAGCCATGACATAGGTATAGCCGTCGGCAGCCTTTACGCGGCAATAAGTTTCGTCGGGATTTACGCAGAGAGCCACGTTGGAAGAAAGAGTCCAGGGGGTGGTCGTCCAAGCGAGGAAGTAAGCGTCCTCGCCCTTTATCTTAAATCTTACGACAGCCGAGCGCTCTTTAACGGTCTTATAGCCCTGCGCAACTTCGTGAGAAGAAAGGGGCGTTCCGCAGCGGGGGCAGTAAGGAACTATCTTAAAGCCCTTATACAGCAGACCCTTATCGTATATCTGCTTTAAAGCCCACCATTCCGACTCGATAAAGTTATTATCGTAAGTAACGTAGGGGTGCTCCATATCCGCCCAGAAGCCTACTGTGCCGGAAAAATCCTCCCACATACCTTTATACTTCCATACGGACTCCTTGCACTTTTTGATGAAAGGCTCTAAGCCGTATTCCTCTATCTGCTCCTTGCCGTCAAGACCGAGCATCTTCTCAACTTCAAGCTCTACTGGCAGACCGTGGGTATCCCAGCCCGCCTTGCGGGGAACTTGATAGCCCTTCATAGCGCGGTAGCGAGGGATCATATCCTTGATAGCGCGGGTAAGAACGTGGCCTATATGCGGCTTGCCGTTAGCGGTAGGAGGGCCGTCATAAAAGACATACGATTCGCCTTTTTTTCTGGAGTCGATACTTTTTTCAAAGATATTGTTCTCTTCCCAAAAGTGCTCGACCTCTTTTTCTCTCTGAACGAAGTTCAGATTAGTGTCCACTTTTTTGTACACTTTAATCATTCCTTTCAGTTACGTCTGCAATAAAAAAAGGCTTTCGCCCGAAATAGGGACGAAAGCGCAAAAGCTTACGTTTTTTAAACCACCTGTTTCAGCATACCTGCATATGCGTTTCCTTTAACGCGGAAAAAGCGGCGGAGCTTACTGGGCGAAAGCTGTAAACGGCTTTCGTGGTTCTGCTCTGCAACTCGGAAGTGATATTCGGCAAAGCGGTACTCACGCCGCGCTCACACCCTCCGCGGCTCGCTGAGGTATTTCCCATAAAAACAATGCCTACTGTCTTCGTCACAGTCTTTAGCTATATACATTTATTATAACAAAGCTTTAAGGCGTTGTCAAGGGGCGTTTGTTAATTTTTTGTGTACCGCCGCGCCAAATATTTTCCCCATTGCCCCCTTTTGCCCCTTTACATCTTCGGCAAAAAATGCTATAATAAATGTGTATAGACAACAGTCGGGAAAGGGGTGTTTGGCATGGGTGCATCAGGCGACAAAAAAGTGCACGCAGGTCACCGCGAGCGTATGAGAAGGCGCTTTGCGGCAGACGGAATGAGCTTTGATTCGTTTGAAGATCACGAACTTCTCGAAATGCTGCTTTTCGGCTGCTACCGCCGCAGGAATACCAACGAGATAGCCCACGCCCTGCTAGATAATTTCACCTGCGCCGAAGATATGCTGAAAGCGCCCGAGGAGCAGCTCTGCGAGATCGAGAACGTGGATATTTCCGCCGCGCGGCAGATGCGCTTTTACGGTGCGCTGCTCGATATGGCGGCGCAGTTCGCCGAGCCGGTGGTCGCGGACATCACCGACAGCGCCAGACTTTGCAGGATACTCCGTGCTGCCGAGCTGAAAGGCGAGGTTACGGCAGTCATCTACGAAACGGAAAACGGCGCGCTGGGCTGCCGCACATTCATGGTGGACGAAGCGCTTTACGAAGCCCCCGAAAACGCTCTGCGGCATATCGTTCCGCGGTGCAAGGGCAAACTCGTGACTATCCGCTGTACGGCACGCCCCGATGATATTTCGCTGATGCAGGAGATGACATTTGCGGCTATGGCGACGAAATATATCGCCGTGAACCAGCTGGAGCACATCGACCACTGCATTTTCGACGGTCAGGATCTTTGCTCGCTCGGCGATATGGAACTAATTTGAAGCAGGAGAAAAGTTATGAAATTTACAGCAGATCAAAATAATGTTAAACTTGTAGGAAGAACTATGCTCATCGGCGATACGCTTTGGCTCGGGCTTTCGGGCACGGGCGCGGAGTTTGTGTTTACCGGCAAAAAGCTCAGCGTTACTTTCGTTGCCGACGAGATCGCCCACGGCGACCAAAACGAGATAGCGCGCGCAGCGGTCTTTGTTGACGGCGTGCGCAAGGCAGATGAAATGCTCGATACCGACGAAAAGACCGTATGCGTTATCGACAGCGAAGAGCCTGTTACCGCGAACGTGCAGGTGATAAAGCTTACCGAAAGCCCGATGTCGGCGGCGGGCGTGAAGCCGCTGGAAACTGACGATGGCGCGAGCATCACCCCCGCGGCGGAAAGACCGCTGAAGATGGAATTCATCGGCGACTCTATAACCTGCGGCTACGGCGTTGACGACGAGGTAGCCGAGCACCAGTTCAAGACCGCGACCGAGGACGTCACCCGCGCCTACGCCTACAAGACCGCCCGTATGCTGAACGCAGATTACAGTATGTTTTCCGCCAGCGGCTACGGCATAATCACGGGATACACCGAGGGCGACGTTAAGCTGGAAGACCAGCGCCTGCCGCAGTTTTACGAGAGCCTCGGCTACTCGCGCGGAAGTTTCGGCGGAGTAAAGCCGCAGGACGTAGCTTGGGATTTCTCGCGCTTCGTGCCCGACATGATCGTGATAAACCTCGGCACTAACGACGACAGCTACTGCCGCGACTTTGCCGACCGCCGCGCCGATTATCAGGCAGAGTATGTGAAATTCCTCAAAGAGGTGCGCAGGCTCAACCCCGACTCGATAATATTCTGCGGAGTGGGCATAATGGGTACGCGCATATACCTGCCGCTGGCGCGCGCCGCCGCCGCTTACTGCGCCGAAACGGGCGACCGCAAAGTTTTCACCGTGAAATTCTTTGAGCAGGATATAGAAAAGGACGGCGTTGCCGCGAACTGGCACCCCACCGAAGCCACCCACGAAAAGGCGGCGAAGTACCTCACCATGATAATAAAAGAAACGCTGGGCTGGGACTAAGCGGCGCGAATTTTACCGCCGCGGCTGTTTATACTATTAAATATAGAATAGAAAGGACTGCACGTTATGGCTGATATACAGGATCTTACTTTTGAAGAAAATTATTTTGACAGTGCCGACGGCGTACACCGCTGCCGATACATCGCCGCGATCCCCAAAGGCGAGATAAAGGGCGCGGTGCAGATCTCGCACGGTATGTGCGAATACATCGACCGTTACCGCGATTTCATGGCGTATCTGGCGCAAAACGGCTTCGCAGCTTTCGGCAACGACCATCTCGGCCACGGCAAGACCGCCGCAGACCCCGCCGACCTCGGCTACTTTTCGCCCGAAAACGGCTGGCAGAACGCCGTCGCCGACCTGCACACGCTCACCAAAATAATGAAAAAGCGCTTCCCCGCCCTGCCGTTTTTCATGGTGGGCCACAGCATGGGCAGCTTCCTCGCGAGGGCTTACGCTCTGCGCCACGGCAGCGAGTGCCGCGCTTTTGTTTTCATCGGCACGGCTGACGGCTTTGAATCCGCCGCGGCTGACATCATCGAAAAGGGCGCGGGCTTCGCAGGCAGGCTGACCTCAAAGCTGACGGGCAAGGAAACTAACCTCGGCAGAGCGGCGATAACGGCTATGCTCACGCAGGGCGAGATACTCAAAAAAGTAAAGGGCGAAAGATACCGCAGCGAGCTGCTGAACAAGCTGGGATTCGGCCGCAACAACGAGCGCATAGAGGACTGCCGCACCGAGTACGACTGGATCTCGCGCGACGAAGAGATAGTTGAAAAATACGCCGCCGACGAGCTTTGCACCTTTATTTTCAGCGTCAACGGCTTCATAAATCTGGCAGAGGTGCTTTGGTACGTTTCAAACGACAAGTGGTACACAAATCTGCGCAAAGACCTGCCGCTGCTGCTGCTCGCGGGCGACGCCGACCCCGTTGGCAACTACGGAAAAGGCGTGCGCAGCGTTTACGAAAAGCTCTGCGAATACCGCTGCGACGCTTCGATGAAGCTTTACGAAGGTGCGCGGCACGAGCTGCTGAACGAGCTTTGCCGCGAGGAAGTTTACGGCGATATACTCGAATTTATCAGCGCGAATTTGTCTGACTAATTGTACAAATTTTCGGACATCATAGGTGATGACAGATGTTTTATAAAGTAAAGAGCATGGGGCTTACGGGGCTGAACGCTTTCCCCGTTACCGCCGAGATAGAGGGCAGCAGCGAGCTTCCCGATTTTCAGATAATAGGCCTTGCCGACGCCGCCGTGCGCGAGTGCCGCGAGAGGTTAAAGAGCGCTTTCCGCACCACGGGGCTGAATTTCCCCGAGCAGCGCGTAGTGGTGAACCTTGCCCCAGCCGATGTGCGCAAGACGGGCACGGTGCACGACCTCGCGATCGCCGCGGCGCTCTGCATGGTGCAGGGGTGGATAAAGAAAAGCGCGGTGGAAAACGCCGCTTTCATCGGCGAAGTATCGCTTGGCGGCGAGATACGCGCGGTGCGCGGCGTGCTGCCAATGACGATATTGGCGCAAAAGCTGGGGTGCAGCGAGATATTCGTGCCCGCCGACAACGCCGCCGAAGCCTCGGTAGTTTCTGGCATAAAAGTCTACGGCGTGCCCGACCTGCGAACGCTCGTCGCGCACTTTTATTTCAAGCAGAAGATAGCGCCGCAGCCCGAGTATCAGCCCGATTTTGAGCAGGCTGCGGACGGCTGCGATTTTTGCGATATAAAGGGTCAGGAGCTGGCGAAGCGCGCGCTTGAGGTGGCTGCCGCGGGCGGGCACAACGCGCTGCTGATAGGCCCGCCGGGTTCGGGAAAATCAATGCTCGCAAAGGCGCTGCCGTCTATACTGCCGCGAATGACCTTTGACGAAGCCATCTCCGCGACGAACGTTTACTCGGTAGCGGGCGAGATAGACCCCGAGCACCCGCTTATAACCAGCCGACCTTTCCGCGCGCCGCACCACACGGTATCTACGGCGGGACTTTCGGGCGGCGGCACTATACCGCGGCCGGGAGAGATCTCGCTGGCGCACAACGGTGTGCTCTTTTTGGACGAGCTGCCCGAATTTTCGCGCAACGCGCTGGAGATACTGCGCCAGCCGCTGGAGGACGGAAAAGTTACAATATCGCGCGCGGCGGGCACGGTGACCTACCCCAGCTCGGTAATGCTGCTGGCGGCGATGAATCCATGTCCCTGCGGATATTACGGCCACCCTACGCGCAAATGCACCTGCGGCGCTAAAAAGGTCGAAAACTACCTTTCGCGCATATCAGGCCCGCTGCTCGATCGACTTGACATACACTGCGAAGCGGCGGCGGTGGAGTTTTCCGACCTCGCCTCAAAAGAAAAAGCCGAGCCTTCCGCCGCTATACGAGAGAGGGTGCAGGCGGCGCGCGACATTCAAAACCGCCGTTTCGCAGGCACGGAGATAACCTGCAACGCGAAGATAACGCCCGACATGATGAGCGAAGTGTGCGTTATGACGAATGACGCTAAGGACGCGCTGAAAACGGTATTTGAAGCCTTTGGGCTATCGGCACGCGCCTACGACAAGATACTTAAAGTAGCCCGCACCGCCGCCGACCTTGAAAATTCCGAGCTGATAGAGGACAGGCACATAATCGAAGCGGCAGGCTACCGCACGCTGGACAGAAAGTATTGGGCGACATGAAGATAGCTATAATCGGGCACAGCGGCTCGGGAAAATCTACGCTTGCAAGAAATCTGGGAAAAGCTCTGGATACAGACGTGATGCACATGGATAAGGTGCATTTTGCGGCGGACTGGCAAATACGCGCAAAAGAAGAAAAAGAGCGCATGGTAAAAGAATTTCTCGACTCGCACACGTCATGGATAATCGACGGTAATTACATAAAATTGGAGTATCAGCGGCGAATGGATGAAGCTGATCTTATAGTTTTGCTGCTTTTTAGCAGAGCCGCCAGCCTGCGCCGAGTATATCGCAGATATAGAATGTACAAGGGAAAATCACGACCGGATATGACTATCGGCTGCCAAGAAAAGCTTGACGCTGAGTTTATAAAATGGGTACTTTTCGGCGGACGCTCTAAAGAAAAAATGGCAGGCTACCTCGACATTATGGAACGCTACGGCGAAAAAACGCTTGTCGCAAAAAATCAAAAACAGCTTGACGAAATATACAAAAAACTTGCCGCGCACAAATTCGCCGATGAAGAAAACGTTATCGGTGTAAAAACCGACAAAATTTAATGAACAAACTTTTAAAAGTACTGAAAACACTGGAAAATATTCTACTGATATGATATAATTAAATCATGAATGAGAAAAAAACGGCGCGCGTTCGCTAAATCGCTGCGCTGACAAAGATTTTTTTATGAGGTGATATTGAAATGACAGACGAAATCATGTCTTTGTACAAATTATGGTGCGAAAAGGCTACCGACGACGCTGATCTTCAGACCGAGCTGAAAAACATCGAGGGCGATAACGACGCTATACTCGACCACTTTTACAGAGATCTCGAATTCGGTACGGGCGGACTCCGCGGCGTTATCGGCGCGGGCAGCTACCGCATGAACATCTACACCATCCGCCGCGCTACTCAGGGTCTTGCCGACTATGTAAACGGCGACTTTGAAAAAGGCTCGGTAGCTATCTCCTACGACTCGAGAATAAAATCTGACGTTTTCGCTAAAGAGGCTGCTAGAGTTCTCGTTGCGAACGGCATAAAGGTATATATTTACAAAGAGCTCATGCCTACCCCCATGCTCTCCTACGCTGTACGCTACTTCGGCGCATCCGCAGGTATCATGGTAACGGCTTCGCACAACCCCGCTAAGTACAACGGCTACAAGGTTTACGGCGCTGACGGCTGCCAGATCACCCTCGACGTTGCAAACACCGTTATCGGCAAGATAAACGACGTGCCCATGTTCGGCGGCGCTAAGATAGTTTCCTTTGAGGAAGGTCTTGCCAGCGGCATGATACAGTACATCGAGCAGGACTGCATCGACTCTTACCTCGCTAAGGTAATGGAGCAGGGCATACATACCGACCTCGTTGCTGAAAGCGGACTCAAAGTAGTTTACACCCCCCTCAACGGTACCGGCAACAAGCCTGTACGCGCTATACTCTCGAAGATCGGCATAAAGGACGTTACCGTAGTTCCCGAGCAGGAGAACCCCGACGGAAACTTCCCCACCTGCCCCTTCCCGAACCCTGAGATAAAGGAAGCTCTCGCTTACGGTCTGAAGCTTTGCGAAACTGTAAAGCCCGACCTGCTGCTGGCTACCGACCCCGACGCTGACAGAGTAGGCATAGCAGTTCCCTCACCCGCAGGCGACTACGTTCTCTTCTCGGGCAACGAAGTCGGCGCGCTGCTGATGGAGTACATCTGCCACGAGCGCAAGGCACTCGGCACTATGCCCGAGCACCCCGTAGCTGTAAAGACCATCGTTACAACCGACATCGTAAGCAAAATGGCTGAGGAGTACGGCGTAGAGCTGAGAGAAGTTCTCACCGGCTTCAAATTCATCGGCGAGCAGATAGGCTTCCTCGAGGCTAAGGGCGAGGACGCAAGATACATCTTCGGCTTTGAAGAGAGCTACGGCTACCTCGCAGGCTCTTATGTACGCGACAAGGACGCAGTAGTAGCTTCTATGCTGATCTGCGAAATGGCTGCATTTTACAGAACCAAGGGCATCTCGCTGCTTGAAGCAAGAGATAAGATGTACGCTAAGTACGGCAACTACCTCCACTCGCAGGAATCTTTCGTATGCGAAGGTGCGAGCGGAATGGAGCGCATGAAGGAGATCATGGCTGACCTGCGCACCAATACCCCGAAGGAGATCGGCGGACTCAAGGTACTGAGATTCGGCGACTACATGGCTTCGGAAGAGGTAGACCTCGCTACCGGCGCAAAGACCGCCATCACCCTGCCTAAGTCTGACGTACTGGCATTCCGCCTTGAGCAGAACGCTTCTGTTATCATTCGTCCCTCGGGTACTGAGCCTAAGATAAAGGCTTACTACACCACCATCGGCGAGAGCAGAGAGGCTGCTAAGAAGCTGGAAGCTACCATAGCGGGCGACTTCAAGAAAATACTTGGTTTCTAAGCGAAAAATTGCATAAATCCACAGCCGTTCTCTTGTGGGAACGGCTGTTTTTTTGGCGCGGGTATTGCAAAATCAGCGCGGATATGTTATAATTAAAATGATATATCGGCGGCAACGCCTTTTACGGAGGTATTAGAAAATGATACATACACTGAAAGAAATTTACGGCGCGGAAACAGCGCCATTACAGGCTCAGCGCTATGCCGCCGCCGCAGAGGAATTTGAAGCGCTTTTCGGAATGAAGCCGCAGCGCTTTTTCAGCGCCCCCGGCAGAACTGAGGTCGGCGGAAACCACACCGACCACAATAACGGCAGAGTGCTCGCCGCGGGCGTTTCGCTGGACGTTATCGCCGCCGTAGTGCCCACCGACGATGGGATAATCCGTATAAAGTCGCAGGGCTTCCCTATGGACACGGTAGACTCGAGCGACACTGAGATAAAGGACGAAGAGGAAAACACTTCCTGCGCGCTGATACGCGGAGTTGCGGCAGGTATGCTTCGCCGCGGCTACAAGGTCGGCGGCTTTACCGCTTACACCACCTCGAACGTGCTAAAAGGCTCGGGACTTTCCTCCTCCGCCGCGTTTGAAGTGCTGGTAGGCACAATACTCAGCGGTCTGTACAACGATTTCGCGGTATCGCCCGTTGAGATCGCGCAGATCTCGCAGTTTGCGGAAAACATTTACTTCGGCAAGCCTTCGGGACTGATGGACCAGATGGCTTCATCGGTCGGCAGCTTTATCACCATCGACTTTGCCGACACGGCGAACCCCGTTATCGAGGCGATAGACTTTGACTTCGCCGCAAGCGGACACCGCCTCTGCATAGTTGACACAAAGGGCAGCCATTCAGACCTCACGCCCGAGTACGCCGCTATCCCCGCCGAGATGAGATCGGTGGCGCAGTTTTTCGGCAAGGATTACCTGCGCGAGCTGACCAAGGCGGACGTTATGGCGAACCTCGCGGCGCTGAGAGCAAAGCTGGGCGACCGCGCTGTACTGAGAGCGCTGCATTTCTTTGGCGACAACGAGCGCGTAGTTAAGCAGGCTGCGGCGCTGAGATCGCACGATTTCAAGAAATTCCTTAAACTCATCAATGAGTCGGGCGACAGCTCTTACAAATATTTACAGAATATATATGCTTCATCTAACCCCGCCGAGCAGGGTCTTTCGCTCGCGCTTTACATAGCAAGCGACGTTCTCGGCGGCGAGGGCGCTTGCAGAGTGCACGGCGGCGGATTTGCAGGCACTATACAGGCATTCGTGCCCGAAGAAAAGCTGGAGAAATTCAAGTCGGCGATGGAGGGCGTATTCGGCGAAGGAAGCTGCTATGTGCTCTCGATAAGACCTTTCGGCGGAACTGAGGTATCGCTGTAATGGCAAAGAATAGCTTTAACGACATGATAGTTCGCGCGATGCAGAAGCGCGACGCCAGCCGTGTGGCGCTGAAAAAATCGGGCTGCGGCGCAGTTATGATCGACGGGCTGACATTTTCCGTAAGCACGGAGAGCGACGGCGCGGCTTCCTCAAAGGGCGTGATGTTCACGCTTTCGGGCGAGGCAGCAGACAGCGGCGAGCTGACGCTCGACATGATCGACGTTACCTACCCCGCGGGCGCGGGCGTTAAGACGATACGCCGCAAAGCCGAGCTTTTTGAGCGCAAGGACGGCGGAAAAGTCTGGCGCGCGAAATTCGGCGAAATCAAGATACCGCAGTGCGCGGAGAGCAACATTTTCGCCGAGGGCGCGCTGACGGAGGACGAGCTGCGCGGCGGCATGAACAAGCAGATAATTTTCAAATTCGTGCCAAAATTCAGCGGCGCGGGCGAGCCGGAAGTCATGCTGAACATCTACCCGATAGAGAACCCGCTGGACGGCAACTTCGCCGAATGGGTAACGCTGACCGCCGATCAGGAGTTTTTTGAGCACGGCGGACTGTCAAAAATTATGAACTGCAAAAGGAAATAACCAATTATGAGAATGAGAAGAAAAAAGCACCTTGACGAAAGGCTTGCTGCCTGCGGCGACATGATAATCTTCATGGATCGCGAAGACAGGGATTTTTCGGTAAAAGATACAGAAAATATGCTCGATTACAAGGCGATCTTCGGCAACGACAAGCCGATAGTGCTTGAGATCGGATGCGGCAAGGGGCAGTTCATACGCGAGCTGGCAAAGCGCGAGCCGCAGTACAACTATCTGGCGGTAGAAAAAGCCAGCAATGTCATCGTTGACGCGGCGGAGAAAACACTGGCGGAGGGCATCGAGAACATTCGCTACCTGCGCGGCGGCGCGGAGTACCTCGACTGCTATGTGCAGCCGCTTTCGGCAGAGCGCATCTATCTGAATTTCAGCTGCCCGTTTCCCAAAAAAAGTTACGCGGCGCACCGTCTGACACATCGCAATTTTTTACAGATATACGAAAAACTGCTAAAAGACGGCGGCGAGATACACCAGAAAACGGACAATATGCAGCTTTTTGAGTTTTCCATCGCGGAGTTTTCGCAGAGCGGGTGGGGGCTGAAAAACGTTTCGCTAGATCTGCACAACTCAGATTTCGAGGGCAACATCTTGACCGAGTACGAGCGGCGCTTCTCAGAGCAGGGCATGCCGATCTACCGACTCGAGGCGATGAAGCCGAAAAGGAGCATTTGATATGAGCAATTCTATTTACAATAAGCTGGAAGCTTGCCTAAAAAGTGTGCGTGAAAAGACCGATTTTGTGCCAGAGATAGCGCTTGTACTCGGCTCGGGACTTGGTGCATTCGCCGATGAAAAGGTAAATGTGGAAATTTCGGTAAACTATGATGAGATCGAGGGCTTTCCCGTTTCGACCGTGCCGGGCCACAAGGGCAGGTTCGTTTTCGGAACCGTTGGCGGAGTCAAAGTCGCGGTCATGCAGGGTCGCGTGCACTACTACGAGGGCTACCCGATCAGCGATGTGGTGCTTCCCGCCCGCCTGCTGCGCATGATGGGCGCGAAGGTGCTGTTTTTGACCAACGCTTCGGGCGGAATCAATCCTGATTTTTCCGCCGGCGACTTCATGCTTATCCGCGACCACGTTGCGCTTTTCGCACCGAACCCGCTCGTCGGCACGAATGTCGAAGAGCTGGGCACGCGTTTTCCGGATATGAGCAATGTTTATGATAACAAACTTTGCGAGATAATCCTTGATACAGCCAAAGAGTTAAATATTCCCATCAAGCAGGGCGTTTATGCTCAGCTGACCGGGCCTTCATATGAAACGCCTGCCGAGATAAGAATGCTCGGGAAGATGGGCGTTGACGCAGTTGGAATGTCCACCGCGGTCGAGGCGATCGCCGCGCGCCACGCTGGAATGAAAGTTTGTGGAATTTCGTGCATTCCTAACCAAGCATCAGGCATTCGCAAAGACCCTCTTACACACGAGGAGGTTCAGCAGATCGCCAGTGCTGCCGCGCCGCGCTTCAAAGCGCTCATTGCCGAAGCCATCGAGAACATTTCCGACTACATTTCGACTGAGGGAATTTCTTAACTTAACAAAAAGCAAGCGTCCTGCTCCGCCGTAGAACAGGACGTTTTTTTATATCTCAATTTCGATGGAGTCGGACAATTTCGAGTCGCCGTAAAAGTCAGCTCCTGCCTTGATTTCCTCAATACGGAATTTCAGCGCAACTTTTTTGACCGCCAAAATGTCGCCCTCCAGCATGAATAAGGCGTTCGCACTCGTTTCGTTCGGCAAAGTCACGTTGTTGAAGCAGTCAGCGCTGACCGCCGCGCCGTCGCTGTCAAAAGCGCGTATCTCAGTCAGCGAGATCATACGCTCAGCGCCGCTGTTTTCGGCAAAAAACTTCAGCCGCAGCCGCTTTTCGCCGTAGTTTTCCGCAACTTCCGAGCCGACCGACCAAATCTTCAGCCCCTCGCCCTCATAGACCAGCGTGCCATTTTTAGGCGGCGTGTAAGAGTGTGCGCCGTCGGCATACACAATGCTCACCCGCTCGCTGAGATAGGAATCGCCGTCGTCTTTGTCGATAAAAAATCGCAGACTAACGCTGTCTATCTCGCCCTTTTCAGGCAGATCATCACAAATACCCGTCAGAACGCGCGTTTCCGTGCTGTTCGGCGCGACGATCGCGAGGGTGTGGGCGCTGCTGACAAAGCCGTTCACAGCCACCGCGTCGGTCGAAATGATGACCTCGTCGGGCGAATCGTTGGTTATCTCAAAACGCAGCGTCTGCCGCGAAAGATCGCTCTCGATAAGCCGAACCGACACTTCTGCGCGCGAGTAAAGCAGGTCGGGATCGTCAGATCTGCCGTCCGTGTCGGCATTTTCTATGGTGTATTCAGTATTGTCTGACTTGCTTCGCACATTTTGCTTAAAAGTGACAGATGAGGACTGCTCTGACGAGTTTAAATAATCCGTTGGCGGCTCGGCAATTTTGTAAGATATGCCCACCAAAACCACTAAAAAGATGACAATACACGTCAGATAGCTGCGAAATTTCATAGTTCAGATTACTGGAGGTCGCCGCGGTTGAATTCCGAAAGCACTAACCCCTCGTTGCGTTCCAGTGCCCACCTAATATTCCATTCACTGGTGAAAAGCAACAGCGGATTTTCTTTGAGGTCGGTCACGAGCTTGGTGTCGGAGCTGAGTTTGAGGTCTTTCGGCTCGCACGGCGCGCTGTCGATCCAGCGGATGAACGAATAGCCCAGCCCCTCTTTGAGCATTTCGACGCCGTACTCGTTTTTCATTCGGTACTCGAAAACGTCGAACTGGAGCACGCCGACAACGCCGACGATGACCTCCTCCATGCCCATCAGCGGCTCGCGGAAGATCTGGATAGCGCCCTCCTGCGCGATCTGCGTGATGCCTTTGACGAACTGCTTGCGCTTCATCGTGTCTTTTGAGCGGTAGCGCATGAAATGTTCGGGCGCAAAGGTAGGTATGCCCTCAAATGTAAATTTATGTTTCGGCGAGCAGACCGTATCGCCTATCGAGAAAATGCCCGGGTCGAATACGCCGATGATGTCGCCCGCGTATGCTTCGTCGATAATCTCACGCTCCTGCGCCATGATCTGCTGCGGCTGTGAAAGGCGCATTTTCTTGTTTCCTTGAACGTGCAAAACTTCCATATCTTTGTCGAATTTACCTGAGCAAACGCGCATGAAAGTTATCCTATCGCGGTGAGCCTTGTTCATATTTGCCTGAATTTTGAAAACAAACGCCGAAAAATCTGGCGAAAATGGGTCAATAACGCCGTCGTTCGACATTCTGGGCAGCGGCGGAGGGGTCATTTTGAGAAATTCCTCCAAAAATGGTTCAACGCCGAAGTTCGTCAGCGCCGAGCCGAAAAATACCGGTGAAAGCTTACCGCTGTGCACCGCCTTGAGGTCAAGCTCGTCGCTCGCGCCGTCCAGCAGTTCAATGTCGTCTTTGAGCGTTTCGTAATTCACCTCGCCGAGAATGTCGGCAAGCGCGGGGTCAGTGAGGTCAGCTTCGGTCGCGGAGACCTTGTGGCTGCCGCCCGTCGGGTCAAAATAAATAACATGGCGGCTGCGGCGGTCGTAAACGCCCTTGAAATCCTTGCCCGAGCCTATCGGCCAGTTGATGGGGCAGGTCGGCATACCCAGCTCCTGCTCGATCTCCTCGATGAGGTCGAACGGGTTGCGGGCTTCACGGTCAAGCTTGTTTATAAAGGTGAAAATGGGTATATTTCTCATTGCACATACCTTAAACAGCTTCCTCGTCTGATTTTCAACACCCTTTGAAGCGTCGATGACCATGACAGCGGAGTCCGCCGCCATCAGAGTGCGGTAAGTATCCTCCGAAAAGTCCTGATGTCCCGGTGTGTCCAGAATATTTATGCAAGCGCCGCCATACTGGAACTGCATTACCGAGGAGGTTACGGAAATTCCTCTCTGCTTTTCAATTTCCATCCAGTCAGAAACTGCATGGCGCGAATTTTTCTTGCCTTTAACAGCGCCCGCCTGCGCGATCGCTCCGCCGTACAGCAGGAATTTTTCGGTAAGCGTGGTCTTACCGGCGTCGGGGTGCGAAATTATCGCGAATGTGCGCCGCCTTTTTATCTCTTCAACTAAATCAGCCATTGATTTTCCTCCAAAAAACATAATATCTATACTATTATACTATATTTGCGCAAAAAAATCAAGGGCGCCGCGAAGTTTTTCGCAAATTGCGAGACTTCGGGCGCCGATCTTATATCTCAAATGTCAGTTCATAGAAAATATTAGTCTGTTTAGCGGGCGAGATGCGCACTTGCAGCCTGCCCTGCGCAGGTCTAGGCAGCACAAAATCAAAGATCCCGCTGCTTTTTTGCCGCATCGCGAGCACGCCGTTTATGTAAAGGTCGAGTTTTGCGAGGTCTGAGCTGACGCAGATTTCCAGAATGCCCTCGCCGAGCGCTACTTTTCTGACTTGCAGCAGCTCGCCGCCCGCCGACTTTTCCTCATATTTCAGAATACGCAGTTCATCCATAGCAGCAGCCCTCCTTTACATTTCATATAATCATATTTTCTAAATATATTATATTCCAAGGGCACTTGATTTGCATGAATAAAGGTGCATGATTTTCCGAACTTTTATCCTTTTGATTTGATGATTTTTCTTTACAAAGATTTTTAACAATTATATGCTGAATTTGTGCACAAATTTACATATATCTATGAACAGCCGTCAGTTGTCGATATACCCTTCGCAAGCCTTCGCCAGCTCACCCAAGCACGGCTCGAACCGCACCGAGTAAAACATCTCTTCGCGAAGCGGCTGTGTCGCTTTTATGCAGTCGTGCGTGAAGTTCACCGCTAGCTCTACCGCCGTTTTCAGCTCCATGCCGAGGGTCATTCCGCCCGACACCACGCTCGAAAAAATGTCGCCCGTGCTGTGGTAGCTGCCGTCGATATTCTCGCAGGTCGCGATGAAAAAGTCCTCGTTCAGCGCACTGTACGCCGCCGCACCGTTGAGCGCAGGGTCGCTGCAAGCGCCTGTAAACACGGCGTTTTTGCAGCCCAGTCCCGTCAATTTACGCAAAATTTCGCGAAGCTCCTCGGGCGATTCGCACCCCGCGATCTCGTCGTAAGGCTTGTTCAGCAGCAGCGCCGCTTCGGTCGCATTCGGCAAAATACAGTCGGCGACAGAGCAAAGCGAGCGCATCGACTCGACGAATTTTGCGTCAAAACCCGCGTACATCCGCCCCGCGTCACCCATCACCGGGTCGACCACGACGAGCGTTTCGTCTGTGCGAAAATCTCTGATAAAACGCTTCACGACCTCGATCTGCTCGCACGAACCGATGTATCCCGTATAGATCGTGTCAAATTTCAGCCCTAACTTTTTCCAGTGCGCCGATATTTTGGGTATGTCTGACGTCAGATCATGAAATGTGTAGCCCGAGAAACCGCTGCCCGTGTGCGTTGATAGCACCGCCGTAGGAATGACCGCCGTTTCAACGCCCATCGCCGAGATAACAGGCAGTGCAGCTGTCAAAGAACACTTGCCAAAGCAGGAAATATCTTGTATAGTAACCAGTCTTTTCATGTAAAATCTCCCGCTTTAGTCTAAAATATCGCTGACGATCTGCATTGGCGCGGCGTTACCGTTGACAGAAAAATCTGAATTTTCCTTATAAAGGGGCTTGCGCTGCTCGTAACGGTCGAGAAGCTGCTCCCGCGTGGAATTGTAAGCGATCGGACGATTTTTATCGCCCTTGATTCGCTCATAGCAGATGTCGAACGGCGCGTCGATGAAAACCACCGTGCCCATGCTCTTCGCACGGTCACCATTCTCCTTTTTCAGCAGCGTTCCTCCGCCCGTCGCGACCACGCCCGCAGCGGCAGAAAGCTCAGAAAGTGCCATACTTTCCACTTCTCTGAAATATTTCTCGCCGCACTGCTCGAAGATCTGCGGTATGCTCATGCCCTCGCGCTGCTCGATGTAGTCGTCAAGGTCAACAAATTCGCGGCCGAGCTTTTTCGCAAGCAGCCTGCCGATGGTCGATTTGCCGCAGCCCATGAAGCCGCAGAGGTAAACGGGTCTGTTCTTTTTTATCATATGTATCACCCTTTAAAGCGGGAAATCGCGGTCAACTTCCGCCTGCATTTCCTTGATTATCGCGGCGACTTCCTCGTCGGTGTAGCGGTCGCCGTCCCAGATCTCGTGCGCCTTGACCGCCTGCCAAACCAGCATCGCCATGCCGCCGGAGGTTTTTTTGCCCATCTCTGCCGCTTTCTTCAAAAGCTGGGTCTCGCCGGGGTTGTATATAACGTCAAAAACGGCGTCGCTCGCGGCGATCATCTCGTCCGTAGCGGGGCAAGCGTTGACCTTCGGATACATTCCAACAGGGCAGGCGTTCATCAGCAGGTCGTACTTCACCGACGTGTCGACAGCCGTGTTTAGCACAATATTGATTTTAGCGTCAGATTTCATTTCCTTGATCTCTCTAACAGCCTGCTCGGCGAGCAGCATATCGCTTTTCAGCACCGCGATAGTCAGATCAGCGCCCGCAAGCGCCGCCTCTATCGCCATCATTCTGCCGACCCCGCCGCAGCCGATGAGCAGTACCCTGCCGCCGAAATTAACGTTCATCGCGCGGATAGTTTCCAAAAATCCAACGCAGTCGGTGTTGTAGCCCGTGCTCACGCCGTCCTTGTTATCCACGCAATTCACGCTGTTGTAACGCTTTGCAGTGTCATCAAGCTTGTTGATCTGCTCGATAATTCCCATTTTGTGGGGTATCGTAATGTTGTAGCCGGCGAGCGAATCAAGATAGTCAGCCTTAGCCGCAAGCTCAGTGGGCGGCACTTCGATTATCTCATACGAGAACTCTCTGCCGCGCAGATCGAAAAGTGCCTTGTGTATCGGCGGCGACATCGTGTGTTTTAAAGTTTCGCCGAGAATTGCATATTTTCTTTCCATATTTACCATTCCTTTTCAGTTTTCTATATAAACTAGCACAATATTGGTTTATGTATCAGTCCTTTGCATCATACCAGCTCTTGCCTGTATGAACATCTACTGTAAGCGGCACGGCCAGCTTCACAGCTGCCTCCATCTCCTCTTTCAGCAGCGCCGCCGCCCGCTCAGCCTGCGCCTCGGGCGCTTCCAAGATCAGCTCGTCGTGCACCTGCAAGATCAAGTGAACCTCGGGCAGTTCTGCTTTCAGCCGCCGATAGACTTTCACCATCGCGAGCTTGATTATGTCCGCCGCCGCGCCCTGTATCGGCGCGTTCATCGCCGCGCGTTTGCCGAATGCCTGCACGTTTTTGTTCGACGCCGAAAGCTCTGGAATGTAGCGCCGTCTGCCAAAAATTGTAGATACATAGCCGTTTTTCTCGCCGTCAGCAACAGTCTTATTCATAAATTCTGTAACTTTTGGATAATTATCCAAATAACTTTGTATATATTTCTTAGCCTCTGCGACCGAAACGCCGATGTCTTTCGAGAGCGAGAACGGTCCAATGCCATAAATAATGCCAAAGTTTACAGCTTTAGCCGCCGAGCGCATCTCGGGCGAAACGAAATCTTCGGGCAGGCCGAAAACCTGCGCGGCGGTCGATGTGTGAATGTCGCTGCCGCTCAAAAACGCCTGCTGCATATTTTCGTCGCCGCAAACGCTAGCCAGCACGCGCAGCTCGATCTGCGAATAGTCGGCGTCCACCAGCAGACAACCCTCGCGCGCGATGAAAAATCGGCGCATTTCTCTGCCAAGTTCTTTACGCACAGGTATATTCTGCATATTCGGCTCGGTCGAACTGATGCGCCCCGTGCGCGTTTCCGTCTGCTTGAACACGCTGTGCACCCGCCCGTCGGCGTGTATCTGCTTGAGCAGGCTGTCGACGTAGGTCGAGGAAAGCTTTGAAAGCGTGCGGTATTCGAGTATCAGCGGCACGATGGGGTGCTTGTTCGCGATCGACTCGAGCACCTCGGCGTTGGTCGAGTAGCCGCTTTTCGTTTTTTTCTTGCAGGGCAGCCCGAGATCCTCGAAGAGCACTTTTCCGAGCTGTTTCGGGCTGGAAATATTAAACTCCTGTCCCGCTAATCGGTATATTTCGTCGGTGATCTCGCCTAGTTTTTCGTTCAGTTTGTCGCCAAAAGCGCGTATACCGTCCGCGTCTGCGTCTACACCATAATATTCCATAGAAGCCAGTGTTTCGCAAAGCGGCAATTCTATGTCATTATATAGCGCCGTCATATCTGCCGCTTCAAGCTCCTGCGCCAGCCGCTCAGCCAGCGCGCCGAGCGAGCAAACGTCAGCAAATTCGCCCATATCCGCGCGGTACGCCACCCTGTAAGCCAAACAGAGGTTCTCCGCCGTGTACTCGCTCGCCTGCGAATTTAGCAGATACCCCGCCAGATCGCACGAAAAAGCCAGACCGCACAGCTCGCCGCCATGCTCAAATGCCCAGCGGTGCGCCGTTTTGCCGTCGAAGCAGACTTTCTCGTCCTTTGCTGTAAAATATTTCAATATCAATTGCTCATCGTCAGTATGATAAACCGTTTCGCCGCTCTGAACGCAAAGTTTTTCGCCGTCAAAAGTGAACGCCGACTTGCCGTTCGGCAGGTTATCCGCCGTCAGTTCAGCCGTTTGCAGCGGCGGCAGATCGTCCGTTTTGACCGGCTGAGGAGCGCTTTCAGCATTGCCTGTAAGCCCCAGCCTTGCCATAAGTTTGTTCATTTCAAGCCGCGAAAGCAGCATTTTCAGCTCGTCGTCTTTGCGCTCGCCGAAGCTGTACGCCGCCGTGTCGCGCTCGATGGGCGCATTTTTCACGATTGTCGCGAGGAATTTACTGCGCACGGCGTCCTCGTGGCCGCCCTCCAGTTTCTTGCGAACGGATGGCGTAAGTTTCATGCTGTCCAGATTTTCGTACAGTTGTTCAACGCTTCCCTGCTCTTTTATCAGTGCCGTTGCCGTCTTTTCGCCTATGCCCTTTACGCCCGAAATGTTGTCCGAGCTGTCGCCCATCAGCGCTTTCAGCTCGATAAGCTGTATCGGCTCAAGCCCGTAATCCTCGCGGAATTTGTCGGGGGTGTAGACCACCGTTTCGCGGTTGGTCGCAAGGCGCACGGTGCAGCTCTCGCTGACTAGCTGAAGGCTGTCGCGGTCGCCCGTTAGGATAACACATTCGTCGCCGCCGCCGAAAATTTCCGAGAGCGTGCCGAGAATGTCGTCCGCCTCAAAGCCCTCACACTCCAGCGTTTTCACGCCAAGGTCTGCCAGAATTTCCTTTATCAGCGGCATTTGCAGCGCCAGCTCGTGCGGCATGCCCTTGCGGTTCGCCTTGTAAGCCGCGTCAGCCTTGTGGCGAAAGGTCGGCGCTTTGAGATCAAAAGCCACCGCCGCGCAGTCCGGCTGCACCGCTTCAAGCTCTTTCAGATAGATGTTCATGAAGCCCGTGAGAGCGTTCGTGTACTCGCCTTTCGAGGTCGAAAGCGCTTTTATGCCGTAAAACGCACGGTTCATGATGCTGTTGCCGTCAATTGCCAGTATTTTCATTTTGCACCTCACTGCTCCTCAGAAATTTTATCCAGCGAAAGGGTAGCTATGCCGTTCAAGCTCTCGTCTGCGCGCTTGCCCGCAAGAAAATCGTAGTAGCCTTGACAAGCGATCATCGCCGCATTGTCGCCGCAATATTTCAGCTCGGGCATATACAGCTTTATGCCGCGGTCGGCGCAGGCTTTTTCAAACGCCCCGCGCACGCCGCTGTTTGCCGAAACGCCGCCTGCGATAGCCAGTTTCTTACTGCCAAGCATTTTTGCGGCAGCCATCGTGCGTTCAACGAGCGTGTCTGCTACCGTTTTCTGGAACGAAGCCGCCATATCCTCGCGGCGCAGCGGCTCGCCTTTCTGCTCGGCGTTGTGCACGGTGTTTATGACCGCCGTTTTCAGACCCGAAAAGCTGAAATCAAACTCGCTGTTCGGTATCTTCGGCTTCGGCAGTTTGTAAGCGTTCGGGTCGCCCAGTTTCGCCGCCGCGTCGATGAATTTTCCGCCCGGGTACTCGTAACCCAGCGTGCGCGCCGCTTTGTCAAAACACTCGCCCGCCGCGTCGTCGCGCGTTCTGCCGATAACGTGGTACTTCGTGTAGTCGCGCACCTCGATGATGTGGCTGTGCCCGCCCGAGATGACTAAGCAGAGGTAGGGCGGCTCGAGGTCGGGGTGGGTGATGTAATTCGCCGCGATGTGCCCCGCGATGTGGTGCACGGGTATCAGCGGTATGCCGCTCGACATCGCCAGCCCTTTCGCGAAGCTTATACCGACCAGCAGCGCGCCGATAAGCCCCGGCGCGTATGTCACGGCTATCCCGTCGATGTCGGCGAGGGTGCAGTTTGCCTGCAAAAGCGCCTCGCGGACCACCCAGCCGATGTTTTCCGCGTGGCGGCGCGAAGCGATCTCGGGCACTACGCCGCCGTAAAGCCTGTGCTCGTCGATCTGGCTCGCAACTATGTTTGAAAGCACCGTTTTGCCGTCCTCGACAACGCTCGCCGCCGTTTCGTCGCAGGAGCTTTCTATTCCCAATATCTTCATAACCGTCATTCCTAACTGTACAGATTTTTGTACTTTTGATCTATATTAGTGTGATTATCCTAAACTAAGTCGGTGGGGCGGCGTTGCGCTCACCCCTGCCCATACACCGCCTCCAACTCGGGCGATATGCCGCCGTCAGCCGTCTGCGTGTAGAAATTTTTCTCCGCCTGCAAAAACGGGCTGCCGCCTTTTCTGCCCTCCAGCAGCACCAGCCATGGCGCACTGTCCGAATTTTTGGACACAAAACGCATACGCTTCGGTTCTATACCCGCCGCGCGCATATCGCACATCATGTCGCAAAGCCGCTCGGGGCGGTTGCAAACGCAAAGCCTGCCGCCGTATTTCAGCGAGCGCGCCGCCGCCCTGCAAACGTCAGAAAAACTGCAAAGCACCTCGTGCCGCGCGCCGAGAGCCACCTCGCCCGCGCTTTTTATGCCCGCTCCGTCGCGCTTGTACGGCGGGTTGCAGGTGATGAGGTCAAGCTCGCGCTCCGCACGCCAGTCTTTCAGGTCGCCGCATACGGGCTTGAAATTTTCGAGAGCCGAGCTTTCCGCCGTCAGCGTCATCAGCTCGTACCCCTCGCGGTCGATCTCCACCGCCTCTATCGATTTCGGGCGAAATCGCTCGTACATCACGGCGGCGACTATCCCGCAGCCGCTGCAAAGGTCGCAAACGGCGTCTTTATGGCGCGGCGCGGCGAAATCTGCCAGCAAAAAAGCGTCAGTTCCGAAGCGGTGCACCGCCGAAATGTGCAGCTTTACCCCGCCGATCTGCTCGACGGAAAGCCCTTTTATCTCACTCGGCATCCTGCTCAGCCGCCCCTTTCCTGAAAAATTTTGTCATTATAAAAGCGTCCTCGCGCGGGTTTTCGTAAAAATTCCTGCGCCTGCCCACCTGCGAAAATCCCAGCTTTTCGTAAAGCGCGATGGCGGGCTGATTTGAAACGCGCACCTCAAGCGTCAGCGAGCTGCATTCGCCGCATTCGCCCAGCGCCGCTTTTATCATAGCCTGCGCTATCCCGCGCCTGCGAAAGCCCTCGCGCACGGCGATGTTGTTTATTATCGCCATCGGCGGGGTGAGCCATATATTCACAAACCCCGCAGGTTCGCCGCCGAGGTAGGCTATGAACGTCCGCGAGAAAGCAAGCGTTATCTCCTCGTGAAACTGCTCAGCCGTCCACGGGCGGTCGGCGAAACACTCGGCCTCTATCTGCGCGGCGGCGGTGTAATTTTCCTCGCTCATCGGCAGCAGCGCAAGCTCACTCATCGCCCCTGCCCTCCAGATACGCCGTGTAAAGCTCGCCCTTTGAGTAAGGCGTAACCTTAGCTATCTCGCGGCAGGCGTCGGCGGGACGCATACCGTTATCCGCCAGACCTTTTACCTGCGCCAGCGCGCTTTCGAGCGTGTCAGCCGCCTCGTCAGCCGCCTGCGCGCCCTCTACCACCAACACGAACTCGCCCTTCGGCTTGTTTTCGGTGTAAAACTCAACCGCCTGCGAAAGGGTCGTGCGGATTATCTCCTCGTGTATCTTCGTAAGTTCGCGGCAGAGCGCTATACGCCTGTCGCCGAAAAATTTCAGCATATCCTCCAGCGTATTGAGCAGCTTGTGCGGCGCTTCGTAAAATATCAGCGTATCGGGGCAGGTCTTTACCGCCGCGAGGTGGGCGCTGCGCTGCTTTTTGTTGACCGAGAGAAATCCGCGGAAGCTGAAATTTTTGCTGTTCAGCCCGCTTGCCGCTATCGCCGACATAGCCGCCGTAGGGCCGGGCACTACGCGCACCTCTATGCCGCTCTCGGCGCACTGTTTCACCAGCAGCTCGCCGGGGTCTGATATACAGGGCATACCCGCGTCGGTGACAATAGCCGCGCTCTCGCCCGCCGCAAGCCGCGCTATTATGCCTGCTCCCGCCGCCTGAGCGTTGTGCTCGTGGTAGCTTATAAGCGGCTTTTTTATGTCAAAATAATTCAGCAGCTTCGCCGAAACGCGCGTATCCTCGGCGCAGATGAAGTCTACCTCTTTCAGCGTTTCCACCGCGCGGTAAGTCATATCGCCCAGATTGCCTATCGGCGTGCCGACTATATATAGTATACCCATTTTCAGTTCTCCGTATTTCTTTCGATTATCTCGCGCGCCATTCGCTCGAGCTGGCTGTACTCGGTAAGCTCTGAGCACTCGCGCCGCAGCGCCGCCGCCCCGTGCATACCCTTTACATACCATATCACGTTGTGCCGCATCTCGCGCATACCCTGCCCCTCGCCCTTTTCGTCGATGAGCATACGGGTGTGGCGCAGCATTATCTGCATTTTTTCCTCTACGCTTTTTTCGGGCGGCAGGCTGCCCTTTTGCAGATATTCGCGTATCTCCTCAAATATCCAAGGTCTGCCGTAGCTTCCTCTGCCGACCATAACGAGGTCGCAGCCCGTTTCGCGGTACATTTTTTCGCAGGCCTGCGCGCTGTCAACGTCGCCGTTGCCGATAACGGGTATGCTCACCGCCTGCTTCACCGCCGCGATAACGCCCCAGTCTGCCTTGCCCGAGTACATCTGCCGCCGCGTTCTGCCGTGCACCGCGACCGCAGAAGCGCCCGCCTGCTCCATGCGCTTTGCAAATTCGGGAGCGTTTATGCTCTCCTCGTCCCAGCCCGCGCGTATTTTCACGGTAACGGGGCAGTTGGCGTTTTTCACCGCCTCGCGCACTATCAGCTCAGCCGTCGCGGGGGTCTTCATGAGCGCCGAGCCGCTGCCGTTGCCGACTACTTTAGGCACGGGGCAGCCCATATTTATGTCGATTATGTCAGGCTCAAAGCGGTTGAGCATATACGCCGCCCGCGCGACAGAGGGCGCGTCCTCGCCGAAAAGCTGTAGGGCGTAGGGGCGCTCGCGCTCGTCCACCGCGCACATTTTAGCCGTCTTTTTATCGCCGTAGCAAAGCCCTTTGGCAGAGATCATCTCGCTCACCAAATAAGCCGCGCCGTACTCGCGGCACATAAGCCGATAGGCTCTGTCAGCCACCGAAGCCATTGGCGCAAGGGCGGCTGTACGCTCTATCTCAACGCCGCCGATAGAAATTTTATCCATAAATTATTCGTTTCCGTTTCCTTGATTTAATTTCTGCATATACACTTTTAATTATATCACACAAGCCGCTTTATGTCAAATTTTTCGGCGCAAAAAAGGCAGGTAAAAAAGCCTGCCTTTGTGCATTATTTGTGCGGTACGCCGTCGAACCAGTGCTCGCGGCCGTCGATCTTGTAGGAGATAACTTTGTCGATGTCTACGTTCTCGATGCTGTGGAAAATGTTCTCCTCAACTTCGGGGGTGGTCTTTTTCAGCTCGGCGATAAGGTTCTTGACCTCCACGCGCTTCGAGCCTGTGCCCGTAGGGTTGCAGGTGGTGCAGGTGTCGGTAAAGCGGCAGGCGCAGGCTATGAAGTGCAGATCGTTGTAATCGCGCCAGCGCTTTATCTCGTCCTCGCGGATAAGGTACAGCGGGCGGATAAGCTGCATACCCTCGTAATTCTGGCTGTGCAGCTTCGGCATCATGGTGCGTATCTGACCGCTGTATATCATGCTCATGAATATTGTTTCGATAACGTCGTCGTAGTGGTGGCCCAGCGCTATTTTGTTGCAGCCCGCGAGCTGAGCGTTTTTGTAGAGATGTCCGCGGCGCATTTTCGCGCAGAGGTAGCAGGGGTTTTTATCCACGTTATAGACGGAATTGAATATATTTGTTTCAAAGACTTTTATCGGGAAGCCGAGCCTGCGGGCGTTGCTCTCGATAACTTCGCGGTTCTGCGGGCTGTAACCGGGGTCCATCACGAGGTAGGTCACGTCGAAATCGAGCGTGCCCTCTTTTTTCAGCTCGCCGAAAAGCTTCGCCATCAGCATAGAGTCCTTACCGCCCGAGATACAGACGGCGATGTGGTCGCCCGCCTGAACGAGCCGATATTTCTCTATCGCCTGCTTGAATTTCTCGTAAATGCTCTCGCGAAACTCGGTGTGCAGGCTTTGCTCGACAGAGGCGGCTTTCTCGGCGAAGTTGACCTCCTCAGCCATTTTCACGCGCAGCCAGCCGTAGTAGCCCTCGGCGAGGTTTACGGCGGGCAGACCCTTTTCGCGAAGCTGTTCGGCGGCGGGGTCGCTTATCAGACCGCTCTTGCAGCAGATGACGAGCAGCTTATCGGCAGGCAGGCTCTCGGCGCGCTCCTCAAGCTCGGCAAGCGGGATATTCACCGCGCCGTTTATGTGCCCGTACTCAAATTCATCGGCGTTGCGAATGTCGATAACAAGGCAGCCGTTTTCGGCGGTAAGCTGCGAAAGCTCCGCTAATGTGATACTATCTTTTTCCATATTCATCATACATACACCTGTTTTCTGAAATCATTTATAATAGTATATCACATTAACCCTATCTTTTCAATAGGAATTATCAGAAAATTTAATAAATATCTTAAAATACAGCTTGAATTTACGCGGCGAATATGTTATGATATTATGAATGATAATGAACTAAAAGGAGAAATAGAAATGCTGGATCAATTTTCGAGAACCGAGCTGCTCTTCGGCAAAGAAGCTATGGAGAAGCTGAAAAACAGCCGCGTTGCGGTGTTCGGCATTGGCGGAGTGGGCGGCTACGCGGTAGAGGCGCTTGCCCGCAGCGGAGTCGGCGCGCTAGACCTCATCGACGACGACAAGGTATGTCTGACCAACCTGAACCGCCAGATAATCGCGACCCGCAGCACCATCGGCAAGCACAAAGTGGACGTGGCTGAGGCGCGCGTGCACGACATCTGCCCCGACATAAAGGTCACGGCGCACAAGTGCTTTTATATGCCCGACACCGCCGACCAGTTTGATTTTACGCAGTACGACTACATCATCGACGCGATCGACACGGTAACGGGCAAGCTGGAGATAGTGAAGCGCGCGGACGCGGCGGGCGTGCCCGTAATATCCTCAATGGGCGCGGGCAACAAGCTCGACCCGACGGCTTTTCGCGTGGCGGATATTTACAAAACTAAGGTCTGCCCGCTGGCGAAAGTAATGCGTTACGAGCTCCGCAAACTGGGCATCAAGAAGCTAAAAGTGGTATATTCGGAAGAAAAGCCCATTCGCCCTATCGACGACATGGAGATCTCTTGCAGAAACCACTGCGTATGCCCGCCCGGCACGGCGAGAAAGTGCACCGTTCGCCGCGACATACCCGGCTCGACAGCGTTCGTGCCCTCGGTAGTAGGTCTGATAATCGCGGGCGAGGTCATCAAGGACATCGCAGGCAAATAAAAAATCAAGCGGCTGAAAACGCCGCTTTTTCTTTGCAATAAGATCCGCACAACGCAAAAACCGCCGCAGACGTTAATCTACGGCGGGTATTTGGCGGAGAAGGAGGGAGTAAAAATAGCCCAATTCTCCCCTTTTTGACCGCTTTTCTAGCACTCGAAAAACCCAGCAAAAACAACGGTTTCCGCGCTTTTCACCGTGTGCGGCTTTGCATACATAATTTTACAAATTGGTTTTATCGTGTACAAATCGTACATGGTTTCAGATTTCATAATAGGCATTTAGGAACTCCCATTGCTCAGCTTCTGACGGAGTATAATCAAGCGAACTGCGAAGAATCGTCCAACTTATCAATGCGCAGACTTCGGCTCTCATAGCTGCCATGTCAACACCTTGTATTTCTGCGGTAACGATAGCAGAATATATGCTTCGAAATGGTTTGCGCGCCGCTTCATCAGCAGGTCGAAAATAGTCCGTCCGCTCACATATATGCCGATACACACGCGCCAACTGTTTGTAATTTACTTCCATAACATCACCGAGATCAGTATATCATTTTTGATGAATTTTGTCAAGGTATGTAAGTCAATAAATAAAAATATAATATTTTTCATTTTGCTCAAAACAGCCTCGTATTTGCAAATTTTATTTTTTTAAAAAAAGTTGTTGACAAATTGGCTTCATCGTGATATAATATATATTGTAATAGAACAAACCGCAATAGGTTTTTGGTGGGACAATGTTGTGAACGTTGCCCCGCTTTTTTTATGCAAAAAACAGCCGACAAGGAATAACCACCCTGTCGGCTGTCTGTTTAACAAGCGTCCATAACCGTCATTTAGTCACTTTACGCGGTATAACGATACACGAGCCTATTTCTTTCATCTGTCTGATAACTGCCATTTTGCACTGATAGAATGTTTCGCCACAAAGCACCTGACCATGCGTATCATCAAGAAGATAGGTGAGGTGTATCAGCCTTTCAGCCATTCGGCGTATCTCTTCCGACTGACGAGTGATCTCGGGCGTTATGAACTGCATGGGGCGCTTTTTATCTTCTATTGCAAAGCATTTTGGCTTTTCGATCTCCAAACCGTATAACTTGCAAAGCGCCTCAAAACCTCTTTTGTTCACTATTATCAGACTGGGAATATTTTTCGGTACTTTCGGATTCTCTCTCTTGAACTGCGCGAGCGGCTCTTTTTCAAGCAAACCGTATTCAACATGATCAGCCAATTCTCTGCATATCGTTTCGCTTATCGTCGTGCGGTTAATGCCCGTCATATAAGCAATATCGTGAACAGTCACAACTGGTTCGCCGTTGAACGTCTTATCGAAATAGCTGTAATCGTCAAAAGTCATTTGCTTAGGCTCGCCGCGAACAGCTTTCGGCACAACGTCCTCAAAGACCCACTTTTCAAACTCCTGCGCTTTCGGCAGCTTGCTGTGGCAAATCAGACGGTAAACGTCCGCTTCGGGGATAAAACTAACCTCTATCTGCTTGCTGGGCGACTGTGGGTGAGGTATGTAACGTTTCGTTACACACCTGCAATGGTCTGTAATAGCCTTTCTTGAATTGGTATACCCCAGAGCCTTAGCTACATCAGAACCGCACCAAAGCGCAGGGTCGCCTTTTATCTGTCTTATAGTTCCAAACTGTTCGCATGATCTTGTAATTACGTTTTCCATAAATATCATAACTCCTTTTCACTTGACAACCCGAAAAGGATATGCTATAATTAGTTCAGCAATTCATTTTGGGTTGTTTCTTTTAGCGGTAACGTTCAGCTTTCGACGGTGTGACGTTGCCGCTTTTACTTTTGCAAATAATCGTTGTATACCTTGTCTATACCGAGCTTTAAAACCCCTGTTATACTCATGCCGGTCAATCTGCAACATTCGTCAAGCTTTTGCTTTTCAGCTTCTGAAAGTCTCAATCTTGCAACATGAATCTTAGGTTCAGTGGTAGGTCTGCCCATTTTTTTCTTGCCGTTTTCGATTCTTATCACGCCCTATCTTGACATCCGGGGCAAAACGTGATATATTAAAAAATAAGATAGGCGGCGGCAGAACCGCCCGTCTTAGATTTTTGGGTGCTCCGGCTATTTAGTCGGAGCTTTTTTTGTTTTTGGTTTCCTTCAAAAGTTCAATAACTTTTTCGGTTTCACCGTTTTCTAACATTGAAAGTATCAATGAGATCAGCAGGTCAAATTCCTTAGCGGTCATCTTGCTCATATTTCCTCCTTTCTCGTTCTGCCCCGTAACTTGTAAGCCTTGCTTACTGTAATTATAGTATAACATATGTAGCTACAAAAGTCAAGAACTTTTCGAGAAAATATTGCACAAACTTTTACCGCAATTTTAGTGAATTCAACTAATTACTTCACCTTCCCCGCCAACTTCTTCATCAACTTCACCCCCGCGACCCCGTTCTGCTTGTACCCAAGCTTCCCGAGCACCGCATTAGTAGCCGCTTCCGTACCCCCGCCGAAGCCGCCGTCGTCTGCGAGTTTCTCAGACACGCCGAGCGCCGCACAAGCGAGCCGCAGAAGCTGCTTGTACGCGTACACGCCTACGCCTTTGTTGCCGCGCTTGAAGCCCTCAGTGTCCAGCGTTTTCAAGACTTTCGGAGCGGTGAAGCCGTTCAGCCCCGCCGCCTTTATCTTCGCGGGATAGTCCACATAGCAGTAGTTGCAATCCACCGCCGAGCCGATGCCCGCGACCGCGCCGCCGTCCGTGTACTGCCACATTCCGACGTCGCCCGACCAGTTGAGCTTGCCGCCGTACTCCGCGAGCCAGAGCGCATAACGCTTGGCGACCTCGCTCGTCAGCATGGTCTGCGCAGGGCTGCGGCTCATGTAAATTCCTGCGAAATAGCCCGCCTTTTCAAGCTCTTCGCAAAACGCCTTGCACATCGCGGAAACGCCCGTCTTGCCGACTAGCGACTTGCCCTCGACGTCGAAATATATCGGGTACTCGAACTGCTTGCCCTTTATCGCGGCGATACAGCATTTGGCTTCGGCGCGCGCCTCGTCGGCAGTGGTCGCATAACTGAACCAGTACCCGCCGCATGGTATGCCGTGCTTCTTGCACTCGGCGTAATTCCGCGCGAACGTCTTGTCTATCTGCCCCACAAAGCGCCCGTAGCCGATCTGCATTATTACGAAATCGACCGCGCCGCGCACTTTCGCGAAGTCGGGCGAACCTTGGCAGTATGATATGTCAATGCCTTTTTTCATCGTTGTTATCCTCCTTTAAAACGTCGATAGCCTTTGTGATGACCGCGGGAATAGGCACGCCCATCAGCCCCGCATTTTCGATGATTGACAGTGTTTCGTTGGCGATAAACGCCACGCACACCGCGTCCTTGATGTATGCCGTACCTAGCGTGAGGTCAAGGCGGCACGCGACCAGCAAAATCAGCAGTATCATGCCCTTGCGGCACAGCCCCTTGAACCCTGCGCGGCTCTCGAGCGCCCCGCTCTCCGACTTGCCCGAGCGCTTGAAAACGCCCGCCACGATAAGCCCCGTAAGGTAGTCGATCGCAATGAAGATGATAAGCGTTGTCATAGCGCTTGTCCAGCCGCCGAACAGCGCCGCGACCGCTCCGCCGAGCGTGCCGACAGCGGCAAGCACCGCCGCTTTTATGTTTGTCATATTATTCCTCCTATTCTTTGAGCGCGAACACGCCGTTGTAAACGTACTTTGTGCCATCAACGTCTATCGTTATGCCCGACTGTCCGATAAACTGCGTAAACGGTACAAAAAATAGGTTGTCGCTGTATGTGCCTGCGTCAGTCACGGCGGGGACTAGAGCGGTGCGCCCTGCGGAGATTATGCCAATACCATTATGACGTTCTCCAGGGTTACTATTAGAAGAACCTGTCGTAAGACTTACTTTCAAGGATTTTTCAAAATCTAAGAGCCTTCCTCTACTTACACTATTATTTATATTTGTATTGTCAGGAGATACTACTGCAAATATAATGCCGCCTTCGCTGTTTCGGGAAACCAATAGCGACGTTTGGTAGCTATCAGTACTGCCATTACAAAGCATGATTCCATTACTGGTTTTCACCCCGCGCCGCCATACACATCTATCAAAATTAAAAAAATAACCATTATCAATAACAACACCATTGTTTGCGGTGATCTTAAATGCTCTTTGTGTGCTAAATTCAGCGCCCCAATCAAGCTTTAGCGCAGTTACATCGCCGACTTTACAGCTTACTTGCTGCCCGCCCGACGGAACATCAATTGTGTCAAAATATTCCGCCGCATTAGCTGTCAGCCACGCTGACACCTCGGCGTAGTTCGCTGCGGCTGTAGTGCCCGTAAAATATGTTGTTTCTATTGCCATTGTAATTCCCCCCTTCATGCCAATACCTTTAACCACGCCGACGTCAGCACGTCGGGGGTCATATCGCTGTTGTCTGCATGGCGCAGTACCACTCGCACATATGACGGTGCAGACGCTGTGCCGCACGTTGTCAGCGCGCCGCTGTCTAGCCAGTCTTTATTGGTCGATGTCGTCAAGAGCTTTTTCTCCGAATCGTAGAAAATAAAAGTGTATTGGATATTTTTATCGGCTTCTGCAATAATTGTGAAGCCCGAATAAAAAATATCGGAGGCGTTTGAGAGGTCAATATAATCGGGCGTTCGTATTCGTGCGGTGCTGTTAAAATTATTGCCGTTATCATATATACTGCCCTGCTCCCAGCTTTCGCTCATGAGGTCAATGTCCATACCGTAGACCATCTCAGCCGCGCCTACTGTACCCACTACCCCCTCCGCCACCGCCGAGGCTAGGGCGGG
>OIYP01000255.1_pt1 | contig 36647 bp, 24 predicted proteins | sample 1588261 | NCBI WGS metagenome assembly OIYP01 (sample SAMN03283293) | human gut metagenome | biome: human-associated habitat; material: feces | host: Homo sapiens | place: Peru | collected 2012
CCGCCGCGACGACGGTGGGTGGATGGAGCTGGAGGTGTCGACGCCCAATATCGAGAAGTCTGACCTACGCCGCGCCATCACGCTCTGGATGTCGGTGCTCTATGCCGGGCTGATGCTCGTGGCCTTCGTCCTCAACTACTGGGGAATGCGCCGCTGCATGCGCCCGCTCTACCGCCTGCTCGACTGGCTCACGGCCTACCGGCTAGGCAGCACGAACGAGCCGCTGGTCAACCCGACCGGCATCTCGGAATTTCGCCAACTCAACGAAGCGGCCCAGCAGAGCATGGCGCGCAACGAGGAGCTCCACGAGCTGCAACGGCAGTTTATCGCCAACGCCTCGCACGAGCTACAGACCCCCATCGCCGTCTGCCAGAACCGCATAGAACTGCTGATCGACGACGACACCGACCCGCTCACCGAGCACCAGATGGGAGAACTGCTCAAAGTGCGCCAGACGTTGGAGCGCCTCTCACGCCTCAACCGCTCGCTGCTCCTGCTCTGCAAGATAGAGGGTGGGCAGTTTGCCGACACTGCGGTCACAGACCTGGCCGCCATCGTCCGCCGCCTGCTGCCGGACTATGAGGAACTCTATGCCTCGCGCCGGCACATCACGACCACCTGTCGCACCGAGGCCTCAGCGCCGCACTGGCAGATGGACGAGAGCCTGGCCACGGCGCTCGTGGCCAACCTGCTCAAGAATGCCTACCTCCACAACCGCACTGGCGGCAGCGTCAGCATCACACTGGCTGGCCAGCGTCTCACCATCGCCAACACGGGGACAGACGACAGCCCGCTCGACGCCGAGGCCATCTTCCGGCGCTTCAGCCACTCGCCGGGGCACGAAGGGTCGACAGGCCTCGGTCTCCCCATCGTCAGTGCCATCTGCGCACGCTATGGCCTCTGCATTGACTACCGTTTCGCCAACGGCCGACACGTCTTCGCCATCACCCGGAAACCAGCATTGGCACGCGAAAACACATAATAGAAGTTAATCATCCGCGCCGGCCCCTTGGTTTCAGATTCGTTTCAGATTCGGGTTCTAACTTTGCCCTTGTAATCAAGAACAAACATCATCAACCCTCAAAACAACCACAGTCATGAAACGGACACTCAAAACCTGGATGGCAGCTCTCATCTGCACAATCGCTCTCGGATTCAACACCACCGCCGCACAGGCCGACAACGAGCGCCCCATCGAAATCAGCCAGCTGCCGGCAGCCGCCCGCACCGTCGTGCAGCGCAACTTCGCCAGCCACAAAGTGGCACTGGCCAAGGTCGAAAGCGGATTGATCGAAAAGAGCTACGACGTCATCTTCACCAACGGCGACAAGATTGAGTTCGACCGCCGCGGCAACTGGTCTGAAATCTCCTGCAAGAACAGCGGCGTGCCGGCAGCGCTCGTCCCCGCCCGCATCGCGTCCTACGTCAAGAGCAACTACGCCGGCGCCCGCATCACCAAGATAGAACGCGGCAACAAGGGCTACGAGATTGAACTGTCCAACGGCTTCGAGATCACCTTCGACACCAAGCTCCGTGTCACAGACATCGACCGCTAACCACCCCGTAACACACGTCCCCCAATGAGCATGAAATTCCTATTGCTGCCGCTGCTGCTTGCCCTTCCGCTCACCTTGCAGAGCTGCGGCGACGATGACGACGTCACCACCGCCCCCGCAGCGGTCACCGCCGCTTTCTCCGCCAAATACCCATCAGTCGCTGTAAGCGGATGGGAAGTCAAGGGCAACACCTACAAGGCCGAGTTCACAAGTGCCAAGGGCGCTGAGGCTGAAGCGTGGTTCGCTGCAGACGGTACCTGGCTGCGCACCGAAACGGACTACTTCGACGCATTGCCCGAACCCGTCAACACCTATATCGATACGACCTATCCCGGCTACTACGTCGACGACAAGGACTGGGTGGAGACCCCCACGAAGGCCTACTTCGATCTGGAACTCGAGGCCGCAGGGCGCCCCGATGTCCACCTGAACATCACCGCCGACGGCCAACCAGTCTGACCGTTTCAGACAGGCCACAACGACCTGAACGACGGCACTATACAACAAGCAGGAATCCCCGTACGCCAAATTCTGGGCGTGCGGGGATTCCTCTTTGCTTCAAACCCGGTGTGTCAGAGTTCGGCCAGGAGCTCCCGGTTTGCCCGGTCCACTTCTGAGGCCTGGATCGAGTCGAGATAGATGCGCGTGGTGCGTTCGTTCTCATGGCCAAGTGCCTCACTGATTGTGGACAGCGCGATGCCCTTGCGGTGGGCTGCCGTAGCCCAGGTGTGGCGCATGACGTAAGTGGTCAGGGGTATGGGCAACCCGGCCATGCACCCCATCCTCTTCAGATGGCGGTTGACACGCGAGAGCTGGTTCCGATACTGCCTCAGTTCCGTCCCATCCTCACGGCAGATGATCGGCAGCAGGTATTGCGTCTTGCTCGGATTGCGCCTGATGATGTCGCGTATCTCGGGCACGACCTCGATGGAAAGCCGTTGTCCCGTCTTCCGGCGGCGATAGACAAGATGGCCGTCGGCCACATCGCTCTTTCTCAGGAAGGCCATGTCTATGAAGCTCATGCCTCGCGCATAGAAGCTGAAAAGCATGATGTCGCGGGCCAATACAGCGCTTTTTTTCTTTATCCTCAGCCGCTTGACGCGCCGTACGTCACTGATGTCGACCGCACGCTTGAGCGTTCGGTCAACGCCGGTATAGACCTGCCCGAAGGGGCGGTTGTCCGGTGTCTTCCCGTCGGCGACTGCCAGGTTATAGACCGTGCGCAGGTTGCGCAGATAGAATGAGGAGGTGTTGCGACTCAGCCCCTGCGTCTTCATATAAGCCTCGTACTGGGCAATCAGGGTGCGATCGATGCGTTCGATACGAATGTCGAGGCATGACCGGAAGTGCATAAAGCTGTTCAGGGTACTCTGCATCGTCTCGTAGCTCCGCTGTCTGCCGAGTGCGCGCAGTTCCTCGCAGCGGTGACGGACAAAGGCAAAGAATCCTGCGCCGTCGGACGTGGCGCCCCGGAAGGCGGTCATGAGTTCGGTGATGCTGCGCCCCTTGGCCCCGAACGACCGGCCAAGCGCCTCGAAGCGCCTCATCTCCCATGCGGTGTCGGCACGCATGGCAAGAAGCAGTTCATAACGCTTTGAGGTTGCGTCGGGGACGGCGAAACAGTTGTTGCCACTGTCCCACTCCACCGGGTAGACGTGGCAGCCGGTGGACATCCGCCGCACACGGCGACCGTAAATGATCTGATAGAAGAGTGTGCCGGCCTTGCCTTCCTTCCGGGAGGGACGGAACTTCATACTGATACTCATGCTGATGGGTCTCTTTTTCATGAAGGTATGTACTGTTATGGTTATTGGAAAATACCGCTGCACAGCGGCAGTGCAACGGCAATTATAACCGAGAACACAGTAAGGCCAATGCGGAATGGCCCGAGAATGGATACGCGCGTAAATATAAGGCTGTGGCAACCGCCGCTTCACTTCTTTGCTCCACCCAATCAGTAGGCACATTAAACTTTTTAACTTGCTCAAACGATTTGGCATGTTAAAACAGAGCTCTTGGGAAACTGCCTTGGGGCAAATCTGAATTAGCTCGGGGCAAATTTTTCGGGGGCTAGGGGAAGTTCGTCCAAAAATCGGGCCAAATTTCGCCATATAATGGCAATTCCGATGGCAAAAGGGCATGATAAAGGGGCATCCGTGCAGATCCCCCTTTTCCTCTACCGCAAAGTTAGTGCATTTCGGCGGCCAAAGCAAGGTGTGTTAAAGCCGAAAATTCTATCGAGTGCGTGCAGCAGGTGCCTTTTGCCTCCTTGGGCAGAACAGAGTTCCTGCTGGCGGCTACTGTGGTCCACAATACCGTTATCGTGCAAGGCGATCACTGGTGCCGGACAGGCCTTTGCGTGACCGACCGTAAACAGGCACAGCGCCCCGCACCTCCAGAGACTAACTTGGAGATGCGGGGCGTTTTCATTGCCAGAACAGCTTGGCCGCAGTTGGTGGGGAACGCAGACTTACTCCCACCCAAGGGCACTGGCGCCGAGCACGGCGGCCTCACTGCCGTTGAGCGAGGAGACAAGGAGCTTGGTGCCGGGCTTCATGAACTTGCCGACATTCTCCTCATAGGCCTCCCGGAGCGGACGCATCAAGTATTCGCCAGCCTTGGTCAGGCCGCCAAAGAAGACGAAGGCTTCCGGGCTGCTGAAGGTGGCAAAGTCTGAACACGTGCGGCCCAGCAAGCGGCCTGTGCGCTCGAACACCTCGATGGCCAAGGGATCACCCTTCTCCGCAGCGCAGAACACGTCATACGATGTGAGGTCACCAGGTTTGATGGCACGCAGGTCACTCGGAGCGGGTGATCCGTCAAGCACTTCGCGCGCCGTACGGGCCACGCCTGTGGCCGAACAATAGGTCTCCAGACAGCCACTGCGTCCGCAGCCGCAGGGGCGACCGGCCTTGGTGTGGTCGATGACGAAGTGGCCGAGTTCTCCGGCAAAGCCGTCACAACCGTAAATCACCTTGCCGTCAACGACAATGCCCGAGCCCACCCCGGTGCCGAGTGTGATCATGATGAAGTTCTTCATGCCCCGCGCCACACCATAGGTCATCTCGCCCATGGCAGCCGCATTGGCGTCGTTGGTGACACGAACAGGAATGCCCAACGCGTCCTCAAACTTCTCGGCGAGTGGCACATTGCCCTTCCAGAGCAAATTGGCGGCATTCTCGATGCAGCCGGAATAGAAATTGGCATTGGGAGCGCCGATGCCCATGCCGCGGACATACTCGATGCCGCCCACCATGTCGAGCGCCGGCTGCAGCGCCTCGGCCGCAGCCTTCACATAGTCGTTGAAATCCGGATAGGCCTGTGTCTTGATGGCGGTCTGGGCTTTGATACTGCCGCGCTGATCCACGATGCCCAGCACCGAATTTGTGCCACCCATATCCAAACCGATCACATAGGGTTTGCTTTCATTTACCTCCATGGCTTTTGTTTTAGTGTATTTGAGTTCTTGATTCTTGTTTACAACGGCCTCAAGACGGACAGGCTGTCCCGCCATGAGACCGGGCAACCGCCTTTGGGCTGTCATCTTCAGTTACAAAAGTACGCATTAATTTTTTGAGGCAAAGCGTTTCAGGAAGTTTTTTGTCAGCGACTGACGGCAATGGCGCAACGTACCGGCCATCAGGAACCGCAACAACCTGCCAGACTGGCCGTACCGCGGTTGCCAGTCCAGTGTTGGGCAGGCCAGTTGCCCCATGACGGCGCCCCGCCTACTTCCGGAAAAGTCCGAAGCGGGCGGGGCGCAAGGCCAGGACACACAGTGTCAGAGCGCGGCCACGATGTCGTCGGCCAACTGGTCGTCGAGCAGGCGGTTGGCACTGAGGTAATCGTGATAGTCGAAGCGATCCACGAAGCCCTTGCGACCACCGCGGCATAGCACCCGCATCGGCGAAGTGCCATAGTAACTGGCCACAGTCTGTCCCCAGCCGCCTTCGAGCTGGCCGTCTTCGAGCGTGACCACCAGCTGATGGTCAGTGCGCAGGCATTCGAGCAGGTCGGTGTCGAGACCAGTGATGTAGCGTGGGTTGACCAGTGTCGGATTGATGCCGTGCGCGGCAAGCAGATCGGCCACACGCTCCCCGAGCTGGTAGTAGCTGCCGAGCGCCAGAATGGCCACACAACTGCCCTCACGGGTGACGCTATACCGGTTGAGCTGCGCATAGTCTGTGTCGACAGCCTGGTCCGGACGATCGACGACGCCGTTGGCCGGAACACGGATACTGACAGGGTGCTTCGTCTGGTGAATGGCCCAGTGGAGCATGGCCAGGTATTCCTGCTTTGTCGTCGGAGCCAGATAGACCATGTTGGGGATATGGGCAATGAGGGGAATGTCGTAGAAACCCAGGTGGGTGACATCGTTCATGCCGGTCAGCGTGCCAAGATAGACGAGGATGGTAGCGGCATTGTTGTTGATGCAGAGATCCTGCGAGAGCTGGTCATAGGTACGCTGGATGAAAGAGCTGTAGACGCCGAAGACGGGCTTTCCGCCACGCGCCGCAATGCCCGAAGACATGGCTATGGCTGTCTCCTCAGCGATACCGACATCGACAAACTGCCGACCAGCCTCCGCACGGAGCGCCGGACCGAAGCCCATGACTGTCGGCGTACCGGCGGTCAGTGCCACGACCGTGGGGTCGGCCTTCATCTCAGCCAGCAATGTCTTGGCCGTCAGGCTGTGATAGTCCTCGTCCTTGCTGACGTATTCCGGTTTGGTCTCTCCAGTGGCGAGGTAGAAGGGGTAGCCCCAGTGGAAGCGCTCTTTCTGCTCCTCGGCGAATTTATAGCCCTTACCCTTGACCGTGTTGATGTGTACCACGACCGGGCGCTGCGTGTCCTTGACGCGGCTGAATGCCGAAACGAGCTGGGCGGTATCGTTGCCGTCGGCCACATAGACATAGTCCAGTCCCATGGCCTTGAAGACGTTGCAGGGACATTCGCCCATGGTCTGGCGCAGCAGGCGCAGGTTCTCATAGAGTCCGCCATGGTTTTCGGCGATGGACATCTGGTTGTCGTTGACGATGATAATGAGATTGGAGCCCAGTTCTGCGGCCATGTCGAAGCCTTCGAGCGCCTCGCCGCCGCTAAGCGAGCCGTCGCCGATGACGGCGATCACATTCTCGTGCCCACCCGTCAGGTCGCGTCCCTTGGCCAGACCGAGTGCCAGACTGACAGAGGTGGAGGTGTGGCCGACAATGAAGTTGTCGTGCTTGCTCTCAGAGGGCTCGGTGTAACCCGACACGTCGTCGTAGTGGCTGGGCGAGAGGAAGGCCTCCTTGCGCCCGGTCAGCATCTTGTGGGCATAGCTCTGGTGGCTGACGTCAAAGACAATTTTGTCTGTCGGCGAATTGAACACATAGTGGAGGGCCACCGTGGCCTCGACCATACCGAGGTTGGGGCCAATATGGCCACCGTGGTCTGAGAGTTTCTGAAGAAGGGCATGGCGCACTTCCGCGCTCAGCTGGGGAAGCTGCCCTAGTGTGAGCCGCTTGACGTCTGCCGGGGAATTGATGTTTTCGAGATACATGGTCTTGTCGTATATAGTGTTTGTGTGTGTCGGTCGCCTGACGGTGTTGGCACGGCGCAGCCCGCCAACTTTTCACGCTGCAAAATTACGACTTTCCACCGGCGTGCCGCCTACGCATATTACGGATATCTCTCCCCGTTTTACCGGTTCAGGGAAAAATGGCACGTCGCCACCCGATACCGGCAGAAAGCGGGATATCGGGTGACGACGCAACACGAATGGCAGGACGCGAGGCAGCCTGGCTAGCGGCAGAGGCCGCGCCGCATCAACGGAATATCAGGATACCCAAGCTAATGAGCACAGAGCTGACAGATAGCCACGTCGAGATGGAGCGGACGCTGTTGTCATTGTTGGTGGACTGGCCGATGCGGACGCGGTTGGGCGACACATAGACCACATCGTTCTGCCGCAGGTTATAGACGGGCGAGTTAAAGATGTCCTTTGAGCGGAGATCCACAAAATAGGTCTTGGTCGTGTTGTCTTCCTGGCGAATGACCTTCACCTGGTCACGGCGCCCCTGAATGGTGAGGTCGCCGGCCTGGCCGATGGCTTCGAGAATTGTGATGTTGTCACGCGTGATGTTGACGCGACCGGGCTTGCTCACCTCGCCGAGCACGGTGACATACTGGTCATAGGTGCTGATGGTGACCACAGCGTCGCGGAGAAGCTCGGAGCGGAGCATCGTCTGTATCTTGGCACTGGCTTCGGAGCGCGTCAAGCCCTTGAGCTCGACGCGGCCAAGCGAGGGCACGTCGATGTTGCCGTTCTCGTCGAGGGTGTAGAGCGAAATCTGGTTACTATAGTTGGCAATGGAACCAGCCTGCACGGTGACAATGGGCAGGTTGAACTGTTGGGCAATCTGCGGTGTGGAACTGCTAGTGACGACGACAGACACTCGATCGCCGGGCATCAGTTTGAGAGCCTGTACCTCAGGCGTGTTGATAACCTGTCCGGAACGGGCGTCTTGCAGATAGAGCACTTTCTCACTCGAATTGCACGCTGAGAATAAAAGGACTATAGCCAAGATGGCAAAGGCGAATTTCTTCATCTGTTCTTAATGGCGTTATATTTCTTACTGACTGATTTCTAATGGAATGAACCGAAGTTTCATCTATAGACCGCAGGCAACCGCACCTAACCGGGCACTGCCTGAACCGGACGCCGCCGTCGGAAGACCGCACCGGCACCTCCGTTCATGAAGTGTAACTGTCTGCAAAAGTAGCGCTTTTATCTGATTTAGTCACATGATTTCTCATAAATTTATTCACATCGAAGGCAGCGGGGCCCGTCTTGATAGAGCAAGCCGGCTCAGACAGGAACGCAAGTTACCGACCGCCGCCTCAATCCGGGCTTTCCTGATAGTCCGGAAAGGCAAAGCTCCTTCTCGAAGCGGGCGTTCCCGTCTTCGGAAGAAGCTTCACCTGTTTTCCGGCTGTGACGCAGTCCTGTCCAGACTGTACTAAAGGAAATCTAATAAAGATTGGGCTAGGGGGGTCACTTACCCGGTTGGCCCTTGGGCTTGATGTTGAGGCGATAGATCACATGCAGCATCACGTAGCGGGGAATGACATTGCGGTAGGTCTCCGTCCGGCCCTGCGCGTTCACCGAGTAGGAGAGCGCCGAGAGCTGGTGGAGCATGTCGAAGCCGTCTATCATCACCGTGGCGCGTCCGCCCAGCAGGGTACGGGCCAGGCGGGCGTTCCACACAAGGTCGTCGGTGTTCATCTTTTCATCGTCATAGCCGCGGCGACTGTAGACGGTGAAGTCCGTGGACAATTGCAGCTTCCACGGCAGACTGGCCTTGGCCGTCAAACCGTAGTTGAAGTCGGCGGCGTCGACGGTGGAGAAGTCTGCACGGGCCGACGTGGCATGGTGCCATGTGGCACGTCCCTTCACGCCCAGCCTGACGCTGCCGGTGCTGTAGTCCAGTTTCAGGCTCTCGCCCACCAGCAGGGTACGCACCTTACTGCGCATCGGCTGTTCGGCCGTGGTGGAAGTGTAATCCACGCTGTTGTAGTACTGTGCCGAAGTGCCGGTGGAGAACATAAGCCGCCGCTGCTTGTCGAGCGGCATGCTGTAGTCGGCGCTGGCAGAACCAGACCAGTTGCCATTGACGTTACGGGGCATGTAGGTGGTGACGCCGGTGGCCCGGTCATAGTGGTAGGCATAAGCGATGGCGTCTTGCGTGGCCGAGAAGGCGGCCGACGCACCAAAGGTGCGCTGCTTGCGCTTGCTGTTGTTCTTGTAGCTAAGGGAGAGGTTGTGGCTCGTGGCATTCTTCAACCCGGCGTTGCCCAGCGACACGCTGAGCGGGTCACTGTCGCTGACGAAGCGTCCGAAGAGGGAAACCTGCGAAGGAACACGGTGGCTGACGCTGTAGTCGAGCCTCGCCGAGCGTTGCCACTTGTGCCAGTTATACTCGATGAAGCCTGACGGTTTGAAAAATACGTCGTTGCGGGTGGCCGTGGTGTCGACGGCGGCACGGAAATAGTCCGTGTGGCGATTACGCACCTCGATGGGGAGACTGAGATAGTACGACAGATAATTGTTGCCGATGCCGTGCGCACGCTGCACGGACAACCGGAAGGTGTGGCGCCATAGTTTTTCGAGGATATAATAGCTGTTGCCGGCATCGACGGTGCTGAGCAGCTCTGACTCTGACGGCAGCATGCCGGTACCCAGAATGTCACTGGACTCGCTCAGTTGGTCGAGCCGGTAAAGGGCATAGTCGCGCTCACTGCGGGTGTGGTCCACGCTGTAGGACGGTATGATGGCGAGGTTGCCGGGCAGCCAGAACCAATAGTCGGCGCTGCCCCCCGTTGCGGTCGTGGTGTTGGGATGGTCTTTGAAATAGCGGTTGCGGTTGTCTGCGGCACCGTTTCCGGCGGGATAGTACAGGCGGTAAGTATCGAAGGTGTCTTCCTTCCAGCCGTCGTGGCTGGCATATCCTGCGAGACTCAGCATGTCATCGCTGCTCCTGAACTTGATATTGGCCTGAGCTGTCATGCCCAGATTCAGCTGGTGCCCGCTCCAAGTCTTCTGGCTGCGCGTACGGTTGATGGCGGTCTGGGCCAGCAGACTGCCCGTGCCGAAATGGTTGATGCTGTCGGCAATGCCCTCCCACCGCTCCGGGTCGACAGAGAATGTCGCCGCTGTCGTGTGGCTGCGGTTGTCCCACTTCGTGTAGTAGAACGATGGCATGAGAAACAGCTGTATGTATTTACGCTTCAGTTCCAGGGTGTGTGAGGTGGAGAATGTGGTGTTGCAGCTCAGGGCGCGTGAGCCCAGGTAGCTATAGGTATTGCCACCCGTCAGGAAGCGCTCACCGATGTAGCGGTATTCATTGTCTCGATCGAGATGCTCGGCCTGTGCCTGCCCCTCCACCCTGAAGCGGTCACGGCGATCCTTGACGCTATAATCCACGCCGACAGTCTTGGGCTTGTCAATGCCCTTGGGCATGTTCTGCGGCGTCCAGTCGCCGCTTTCGCCCGGCTTGCGGGTCTCCGTCAGGTTGTTCATGTTGCCGAAGAGCGACACGCGTGACTGCGGGGTGAACCGCATCGCGAAGAGGCGGGCCAGATAGCGGTCTTCCGTACCGCCGCCGACATCCACATTGCCAATCCAGCCGATGCTGTATTCGCGCTTCAGCTTCACGTCCATCACATACGACTTGTCGTTCGCGATGTTGCGATCCATAAACTCAGACAGGCGGCCGCGCTTGTCATAGACGCGCACATCTTTCACCATATATGAGGGCAGGTTGTCCAGCATCACCTGGTTGTTGCCCTTGAAGAAATCGTCCCCGTTGAGAAGCAGGCTCTCCACCTGTTTGCCGTTGACGAGGATGCGGCCGTCGTCTTTCAGTTCCACGCCGGGAAGCTGGCGGATCAGGGCATCGAGCATGGAACCCTCAGCCAGTTGGAAAGCTGAGGCGTTGAACACGATAGTGTCTTTCTTGGTGTAGAACTTCACCTTAGTGGCCGTCACCTCAGCCTCCTTGAGCGACACGTCGCGCTGGACGATAAGCCGGGTCGTGCCGTAGTCGTAATACTGCCGGCGGCCATTAGGGCGAAACTTGATATCCAGATATTTTGTTTCGAATCCCTCCTTGCTGAACCTCACGATATAATCCGCATTCACTTTCGGCACATGGAGCAACCAAGCCTTCTGCGTTTGGTTGACCTGTCCCTTCCACCCGGTGAAAGTGGTGTCTACGACAACACTGTCCGTCGTCATCACCTCAGCCTTGACCCCCGTCATGATTTCGTTCGTGAGCATATTGCGAATGCCACCATAGATAAAAACGTCTTTCTCATCGGACTGTCCCCAGAGTGACAGGGGCGCGATGGATAACACCAAAAGCAAATGTAAGGATCTCATATTTTATTCGATTTAAAGGTATCAAACAAGTCGTCTGTCGCACCGGCACAACTCGTGCACATAGTCCACGAGGCAATATATGCCAGTAAGCGAACCGAGGAAGAGCGTAAATAGCAACTCATAGTCTAAGTAGATTAATTTATTAGTCAGATTGATGTGCCAAAGTTAATCAGAATTTATCTCCCACCAAAAACAAATGCGAAAAAATTTAAACTAAATCCCTTTCAAAATTCAACTGAGGCTCTCACCACATGGCAAATCATACGTTTCTCAGACTGGAAGACAGACAAAGACTGGCCAAACCACAAGCACGAACCAAGCCGGAACCGTGGAAAGTGGCTGGTGCCTTCCACGGTTCCGGCTTGATGAAAATGGTGGGCATGCGGGGCGAAGCCGCTTTGCCCTACCCTGTTTACCCGGCCATCCGGCGGGTCGGATTATTTGTTTTCACTGGCCTTGGCGGTTGCCTTGCGCGGCTGTTTAGGCTTGGCGGCTGGCTGCGGCTCCACAGACGGGGCGGCCGTCGGCACTGCGGCGGGCTGCTCCAGCTTGGCCAGCATGTGTTGCAGCTTCTCAATCTCCTTATCCTTCACCTCCAGCTCCTCGTCTTGGTTCTTTATGGTGGTGAGCAGGGAGTTGAGCTCTTCGTTGTCGATATCGGCCGGGTAGAGGTTGTTGACACGGGTGATAAAGTCGCCGACGATGTTCATGTAGTTGGTGAACGCATCATAGGGCGAATCGTAGATGCCGCGATAGCCGCCATAGGAATTGGGCTTTGTGCTCATGAAACGCAGGTTGTTTGAGGCCTGCAGATAGTCCCAGTCCTGTTTCAGGCGCCGATCGTGGCAGATGCGCACCCTGTCCGCTACGCTGTAGAGCTTCTCGAAGGCCTCACGCTGCATGACATTGCCGAGCCACGGCGACAAGTCGCGCTCCTCGTCGACCCAGGAGGTGGGATACTCGACATTGAGGTCGCCGGACGACTTGAACTTGGCGCAGATCTCAGACGGCGTGGAGAAAATGATGCCGCGCTGGCGGAGCTGTTCGGGCAGCGCTTTCATGAACTCGAGGATGTTCGACGAGAGGGGCTGGAAGATACCGAGCGCACAGAGCTCCATGAAGATGTTGACAACCTGATCCTCTTCGGGCAAGCCGGCAATCCAGTTGGCATAGGTGTCGGCGAAGAGCGGATACTCGTTCCACGACGAGTCGTTGAAGCGCAGGCTGATGTCCTCGGAGAGGCTGTAGTCGCGCAACAACAGCTTGAGGTTCGGGTTGCGGCAGCAGTTGTAGACGAAATGCGGGCTCTTCCAACCGAGCACGTGCTTGGCACCCTCGGCGAGCATGCCCTTGAAACCCATATTAGCGACCAGTTCGCCGATTTCGTCGGAGTAGATCAGGCAGGAGTTGCGGAAGATCTGCGGGTTCTGTCCGAAGAGCGACTTGACCTTGCGGCAGAGGCGGCGCACCTCCTCCTTGAAGCAGTCGGGGTTTTTCAGCGAAGAGAAGCCGTGTGAGTAGGTCTCGGCCAGAAATTCCACACAGCCTGTGGCGGCCAGCCGCTGGAGCAGTTCGATGACCTGCGGGGCATGGTTCTCCAACTGCTCGATGGCACAGCCTGAGAGCGAGATGGCACACTTGAAATAGTCGCCATAGCGCTGCGCCATCTCGATGAGCGCGTTGAGCGCCGGCACGTAAGAGCGGTCGGCCGTCTCGGTGATGGAGCGGGCGTTCTCGTAGTCATCGTAGTAATAATGGTCCGTACCTATATCGAAGAAGCGGTAGCGCTTGAGATGTATGTTCTGGTGAATCTCAAAGTATAAGCAGATGGTCTTCATGATTCGTTGGGGTGTTATGATGACGGGTTAATGTTTATAGTTGCTGAGAATCCGGCAATAGACATCATAGATGCGCTTGCCCACCTTCTCCCACGTGATCTGGTCGACCTCCTTCTTCCCCTCTTCCTGAAGGTAGGTGTAGAGGCCGTCGTTGGTGCAAAGGGAGTACATGGCGTCGGCCATGGCGTTGATGTCCCAATAGTCTGTCTTGATGCACTTGGTGAGGATCTCGGCGCAACCGCTCTGGTAGCTCATGATGGAGGGCACACCGCACTGCATGGCCTCAAGCGGCGAGATGCCGAACGGCTCACTGACGGAGGGCATGACGTAGACGTCACTGTCACGGAAGATCTCGTAGACCTCCTTGCCCTTCATGAATCCCGGGAAGTGGAAGCGGTCGGCGATGTCGCGCTGTGCCGCCATCTCGATCATGGCGTTGAGCATGTCGCCCGAGCCTGCCATGCAGAAGCGAATGTTGCGTGTGCGGCGCAAGACGAGTGAGGCCGCCTCGACAAAGTACTCAGGCCCCTTCTGCATCGTGATGCGGCCAAGGAAAGTGACCACACGCTCCTTGCGCTCATTACGGGGCTTGCGGCCGGCGATGATGGCCTTCACCTCGTCAGAGAGCGGGTAGACAGCGTTGTGCATGGCAATGCACTTGGCGGGATTCTGGTGATAGTGGTCGATGACCGTGCGGCGCGTCAGCTCCGAGACACACATGATGCAGTCGGCATGGTCCATGCCGTCTTTCTCAATGCTGTAGACCGTGGGGTTGACATTGCCGCGCGAACGGTCGAAGTCCGTCGCATGGACATGGATGACGAGGGGCTTCCCGCTCACGTTCTTGGCATGGATTCCGGCCGGATAGGTCAGCCAGTCGTGGGCATGGATGATGTCGTACTCCTGCTGCCGGGCAATGACGCCGGCCACGATGGAGTAGTTGTTGATCTCGTCGTAAAGATTGTCGGGATAGCGGCCGGAAAACTCGATGCAGCCCAGATCGTCGGTCAGCCGATAGTTGAAGTCGGCATAGATGTGGTCGCGCAAAGAGAAATAGAGCTCTGGCGACATCTTGTTGCCCAGGCGCCGCTTGACATAATCATAATCCACATCGCGCCAGACAATGGGCGTCTCGCTCATGCCGATGATGTTCATGAAGCTCTTGTCCTCGTCGCCCCATGGCCGGGGCAGGCAGAAGGTGATATGCATGTCTGGCTGCTTGGCCAACCCTGCCGTGATGCCGTAGCTGGCCGTTCCGAGCCCTCCCAGAATGTGTGGGGGAAACTCCCATCCGAACATTAATACTTTCATACGTATCTAGCTTTTGTCAGTCAAGAGGTGGCGTCGCCGGCAGCGTCGGCAGCAGTCCATGTGCCTGCTGTGATGCCACGCTACGGGCGTCGCACCCTCTCAGCCATTTTAATCTTCATCTATCTTATATTTCTCCAAGAGGTGGATGGCACGCAAGATGCCGCTCACGTTCATGGCAAACGAGATGGCGCCGCGCCCGCTGAAGCCTGGATTGCCGTCGAAGAGCTCGGGAATGGTGCCGATGCAGTGGTAGAAGAGCTCTTCCTCAAAGCCGATGAGCTGGCGCTCGATGTAGTTGACACCGCTCATCTTGTAGACGCGGAGATAGGCTTCCAGATAGAAACCGGTCAGCCACGGCCACGCCGTGCCCTGGTGATAGGCCCGGTCGCGCTGCGCCTGTGGCCCGACGTACATGGGGTCGTAACCGCCGCTCTTCGGCGAGAGTGAGCGGATGCCCTTGGGCGTGACGAGTTCCTTGGTGCAAATGTCGAGGACGTTCTTGCGCTCCCGCACATCGAGCGGTGAGTAGTCGAGGGCAATGGCAAAGAGCTGGTTGGGACGGACACTCCAGTCCATCATTTTGCCGTCGACATAGTCGAGCAGATAGCCATACTCATTGAGGAAGACGGTCTTGAACGAGGCGGCCAGGCGCTCGGCACGCTCAGCGTACTGCTGCGCACGCGCCTCCTCGGCATCGCCACCGGCTTCGCGAAGCACTTGTTCACAAAACTTCAGGGCATTGTACCACAGGGCGTTGAACTCAACGATATAGCCAGAGCGGGGAATGATGGGGCGGCCGTCGGCCATGGAGTTCATCCACGTGACGGGGCGCTCGCGGCCATTGGAATAGAGCAGGCCATTGTCGTGCACAAAGAGATTGGCGTGGTTGCCGCCCAGGATATATGCCATGATCTCCCGCAACAGGGCGCCGTACTTGTCACGGAATTGCTGTGACGAGGTGAACTTGCGGTACTGCTGCAGGCACCAAGTGGCCCAGAGGAGCGTGTCGGGCTGCTCAATCTCATAGATGGGCACGCCGATCGTCCGCTTGTCCATAAAATTGCGCAGGGCCACGGCTGCCGCATCCATGTAGCGCTCATACTGGGCTTGCTCGCCGATAGAGAGCGTCAGGCCGGGCATGGCGATGAACATGTCGCGGGCACGGCACTTGAACCAAGGATAGCCCGCCAGAATGTAGTGGGCACCGTCGTTCTGGAGATTGAACTGGTGGGCCGCATTGACGAGGCAGTGGTAGAAACTGTCACGGGCGTCGAGCGCCTCACGCTCGGCTTCCATATAAGTCTCCAGACTGGCGGGATCCAGTTCATCGACCGAGGCTGAGAACACGACCGGCTGTCCCTTGGTGATAGGCATCTCAAAGTAGCCGGGCACCAGCAGATCCTCCGTCGCGTCATAGCCGCGCTCGCGCTCCTTGGGGTAGTCGAGGCCTCGGTACCAGTCGGGCCGGTAGTGGAACTCCGAGGGCACATTGGTCTGCATGAACAAATCCGGATAACCGGAATAGAGGCACATGCGTATGCCGTGATTCACCACATCGTAGCCGGTATTGGCCGTCGCGTTCTCATGTGTCCATTGGCGGACACTGCGGAAGGCGACAAACGGGCGTAGGCGCAGTGTCGTAGCCGAGTGTGCCTGCAAGAGCGTGTAGCGGATATAGAAGCGATACTCATTGGTGCAGAAGGCGATTTCCTTCCTCAGCAACACGCCACCGATGCGGTAAATCCAAGTGGGCACCTTGTTCCATTCGAAACTGACGATATACTTATGCCCCTTCGGACTGTAGTTGTCACCCTGGTACTTGTGAATCCCCAAGTTGAACTCCGCGCCATGCTGGATCACCGTCTCGTCGAGCGACGACAGCAGCACATGGTTCTCATCGTCCAAGCCAGGCACGGGAATGACCAGCAGACCGTGGTATTTGCGGATGTTACACCCCACCAGTGTCGTGTTGCAATAAGCGCCGGACCGATTGGTGATCAGCAGCTCCTTATAGAGCGACTCCTGAAGATTGGTCATCTGCGCCTTGTCAAATTTCAGGTAGCACATAGAGGTAGATGATATTGTAGGTTGGTATTTTGGTTCCATTTTTCAGGCCTTGCAAGCATGGTATCAAAGCGTAAGCCCTGTTTATACTTTCAACCTGAATTATTACCCCTCAAATTTATGTATTTATCAAGTATTGGCCAAACTTTCATCGAGAAATCAGCAAAAAAATTTTCACTTCCTCAAAAAAGAGGGTGCCATAAGGGCAATATGGCCCTATCCGGCGCTGCCGTTCACCTGGTCGAGTACCGCAGCGGACTGTGTGACGGAAGGTGCAGGCCACATTTAGCGCCTTATTATATGGCACGAGGCCAATAGGGCATTCACCTTAGAGTATTGCTGTCCGGTAAAACTTTTGCACCCGTTCAGGACACCGCGAAGCCTCGTCCCGGGGCTTCGCCGCGCATGTGCCGCGCATCATCAATCGCGCACCATCATTACACATCAAATAAGCCCCCAAACCGCTCATAGGATTTTGTGACGGTTTACAGGCACAAGAGAAGTTCATCCCCAGTGTCAGCGGCTCCCATGCTGGTCTAAAATTTGAGTTTAACACTGCTTGCTTTCGGCGCCCGGAAACCGTATCCTTGCATCAGAGGAAACGGCTATCCCACGCGGGTGGCCATTTTTTGCACCCTGCGGCGTCCGACATCGCCACCATATGGCAAAATCGGGACGATTTTTCCGGGAAACTTCCCTAGGCCCCGGTAAAATTTGCTCCGAGCTAATTCAGATTTGCCCCGGGAAAGTTTTGCCGAAGTCCCGATTTAACATTCCGAATCCGCCTGAAGGTTAAATAAGTTAAGGTGCCATCCGGCATTTGGGACAAAAAGGTGAAGCGGCGGGTGGCACGGTGTTATATTATGGGGCCGTCAGGCAAACTCGATCATCCCGGGTTCGTCTACCGCAAAGAAGATATGTGTCTGCGCGAACCCCAAGCGCAATTCAGGCTGTAGCACACCTAATTGTAACCTGAAAATATTAAAAAATTATACTTCACCTGTCTTTAGCCCTTGACCAGCATCCTTTTCAGCCATGCTGTCCCTTGTGCCAAAACAGGAATCGAACGAAAGAAAAACAGTCCGCACACCGGCGGGTCATACCAGTATACGGACTGTCTAAGGAGCGGCTATCATGGTGGCTTCATGCCACAGGCCGTTGTGTCATGCGCCAAGATAAGCATTGACATTGCGCTCGATGCGGGCGGTCAGGTCGGCGGGCTCTTCCCCATGGAAGGTCTCACCGGTAATGTGCTCGTAGAGCTCGATGTAGCGTTCGGAGATGCGCTTGACAATCTCGTCAGTCATCTCAGGAAGCCGCTGGCCGGCCTGTCCTTGGAAACCATTGTCCATCAGCCACTCACGGACGAATTCCTTGGACAGCTGTTTCTGTGGCTCGCCCTTGGCGAAACGCTCATCGTAACCCTCGGCATAGAAGTAGCGGCTGGAGTCGGGCGTATGGATTTCGTCCATGAGATAGATGGTGCCGTCGTGCTTGCCAAACTCGTATTTCGTATCGACGAGGATCAGGCCGCGACGGGCGGCGATCTCCGTGCCACGCTTGAAGAGAGCCAGGGTGTAGCGTTCGAGCACCTCATAGTCTTCTGGCGTGGCCAAGCCGCGCGCAAGAATTTCGGCCTTCGAGATGTCGGCGTCGTGCTCGCCATACTCAGCCTTGGTGGTCGGCGTGATGATGGGCTCGGGCAGGCGCTGGTTCTCGCGCAGCCCGTCGGGCAGTGTGACGCCACAAATTTCACGCACACCACTTTTATACGTACGCCATGCGCTGCCGCAGAGGTAACCGCGGACAATCATCTCGAGGGGAAAGCCCTCACACATGACGCCCACCGTCACCATGGGATCCGGGGTAGCCAACTTCCAATTGGGGCAGATGTCTGTCGTCGCGTCGAGAAACTTTGCCGCAATCTGGTTGAGCACCTGTCCCTTGAAGGGAATTCCCTTGGGCAAAATGACATCGAAAGCCGAGATGCGGTCTGTGGCGACCATGACCAGACGATCGCCGAGATTATACACGTCCCGAACCTTGCCGTGATAGACGCCTTGCTGTCCAGGAAAATGGAAATCGGTTTTTGTTAATGCACTCATTATATATATGTGTTTACAATGATGGTTTCTCTTCGGTGCGGGCCGCAGCTCCGGTGGCGTGGCGCAAGCGGTCGTCGTGCTCATAGGCCTCTACGATGCGAGTGACGAGCTTGTGGCGCACAATATCCTTGCGCCCCATTTCGACAAAGGCTATGCCTTCGACGCCACGCAGTATGCGCATGGCCTCCATCAGTCCCGAACGGACCGTCGGAGGCAGGTCTATCTGCGTCCTGTCGCCGGTGACAATCATCTTGGTATTCCACCCCATGCGGGTGAGGAACATCTTGATCTGGGCCGTGGTGGTGTTCTGGGCTTCGTCGAGAATGACGACAGCGTCATTCAGTGTGCGGCCACGCATGAAGGCCAGCGGAGCTATCTGGATGACATTGGTGGTCATGAACTCTTGGAGCCTGGCCGCTGGAATCATTTCCTGAAGCGCATCATAGAGCGGCTGCAGGTAAGGGTCTATCTTGTCCTTCATGTCGCCGGGCAGGAAACCCAGTTTTTCGCCAGCCTCCACAGCCGGACGGCTGAGTATGATTTTCTTGACCTCCTTGTTCTTGAGCGCACGCACCGCCAGCGCTATCGCCGTATAGGTCTTTCCCGAACCGGCAGGACCGACGGCAAAGAGCATGTCGTGGTCGCGATAAGCCTCGACGAGGCGGCGCTGGTTTTCGCTCCGGGCGGTGATGGGCTTGCCCGACGTGCTGTAGACGATGACATCGGCCGCCGGTTCCCAATCGGTCTCCCGGCGCTTGACGATGTCTATCAGGGCCTCCTCGGTCAGCATGTTGTATTTCGCACAGTGCTTCTCCAGCCGCGAGAATGTCTCGTCGAAACCGGCCATCTCAGCCTCGTCGCCCATGACCTTGACAATATTGTCGCGCCCGATGATGCGCAGTTTCGGGCAGAGCGCCCTGAGCATACGCAAATTGGCGTTGTTGACCCCAAAAAAGACGGCGGGATCTGCCTCTTCCAGTATATAGTGCTTCTCGATCATGCAGAGATTGTCATTAAGAAAACAGCGGCGGCAGCATATCGCGGCGGACAGGGACGCATATGAAAACCGCCCACCACATTACCGCCAAACGGCTGCGTTTGCCACGTGCAAAATTAAGCAATTTGTCCGAGAAATATCCCGGTTTTTTGTACTTTTGTAGGCCTTGCAGCCGAAAGCGCAATCGGCATTCCCCGCTTGTGCCGGACTGCATGGCGAGCAGATTCACCGTTCTCACCGTTCAAGACTTGACTATCAGAAAAATATACTTCAAAATGGGGCTGGCGCTATGCCTGCTGCTGGCCATTCTGGCACGCTGCGGCGGTTGCAACTCTTGCCACACACTGGATCAGGGCGACAAGCGCCGCACGGCCCGTACCGACACCATCATCGAGCACAGCAAGCACGTCGACCGGCTGCTCTCACAGCCGCGCAAGGCGGTGGAACTGACACGGGCTGACGGCACGCCAGTAGGGAACCGCATCATCGGTGTCAGTGACTGCAACGCTTGCTTCTCCGACATGAACGACGTGCAGCTGGCGACCGCCAAACATCTGGGCATCTCGCTCATCGAGAACCGCGAAGAGGCACAGCGGCGCAAGACTGATCTGGTTTACATCAACGACAACCCGCTCTATCGCGTCGAGCACCTCTCCCACTCCATTCCCTACCTGGTGCCGAGGGCCCAGCGCCTGCTCAATGAGATTTCGCTCAACTTCATCGACTCCTTGCAGCGCAAGGGACTGCCATTCTACAAGCTGATCATCACCTCAGTGCTCCGTACCAAGCAGGACGTCGACCGGCTGAGACGTGTCAACGGCAACGCCTCACCCAACAGTTGTCACCAGTACGGCACGACATTCGACATCTGCTACAACAGTTTCTACCGCGTCATCGACCCCGACGACACATCGAAGCGACAGGTATGGGACGGCCGGCTCAAGGACGTTCTGGCCGAGGTGCTCCGCGACATGCGCATGATGGGACTCTGCTACATCCGCTACGAAGCGCACCAAGCCTGTTTCCACATCACGGCCCGCTGACCTCCGGCGGCCGCCCCCGATGGCCATGTATGACGGTTTTGCCCCTTTGCCTATCGCCAAGCACGGCACATCACATCATAACGTTGTCAACGGGTAAGGGCAAGCGGAAGACGTTCCGCGATGCCATCTCCGGCGCTATGTGTTACGGCACAGGGGCTACCAAGCCAGAACGATCTGGATAAGCAAGTTTCCCATCTCCTAAAAACAGTGACGTGCCTCACGCTTCCTTCCATTGGTAAGCGTGAGGCACGTCACTGTTGTTCACAAAGCCGCAGAAACCTAATCGAACAACTCGTCACTGCGGCGCTCAGACGACTGGCGCCTGCTGTGTGACGCATCTTTCGCGCTATGGCCGCCAACATGGTTGCCAGCACTGCGCTCGCCATTGCCGCTATGGCCGGATGACGAAGCGTTCTCCCGTGTGCCGCCTCCGGTCGCATCGCCCTCGTGCATGCCGTCGAGCAGGTCATCCATGTCATCGACATCGGGCACGTCGAGCGTGACAGAGTCGCGAAGCGTGGTGTCGTGTCGCGGCGCGGCATAGTAGGTGCGTTCGTAGGTCGCTGGGTCGATTTCCTCCTTGGGCGGCGCATATTTCTTGAGGTACCTTGGCGCAAGCGCTGGATCATTGAGCACCCGGTTCATGAAGAGGCCAAAGATCGGCAAGGCTGTGCGGCTGCCCTGCCCCAGTCGGCCAGAGCGGAAATGAATGCTGCGGTATTCGCCGCCGACCCATGCGCCACCGACCAATGCCGGTGTGACACCAACAAACCAAGCGTCTGAGTGATTGTTCGATGTGCCGGTCTTGCCGCCGAAATCAACGCGTCCATTGAACTTGCCCATATACATGGCACTGCCCAGAGCCTGGGAGGTGCCACCGCCGTCGCGGACGCCAGCCTCGAGCATCTTCTGCATGTAGAACGCCGCGCGATAGTCGAGGGCCTGTGTCCGTACGGGGTTGGCCTCGTAGACGACATTGCCGTTGCGATCCACTATTTTGGTGACGAGCACAGGCTCCACGTGGAGGCCATCATTGGCCACTGTGGCATAGGCATTGACGAGTTCGAGCAGGTTGACATCGCTAGAGCCGAGGGGCAAGGACGGCGTATTGTCGAGCGGGGACTGTATGCCCATGTCGTGAGCCGTCTCAATGACCTTGGGAATGCCCACTTCCTGGCCAAGCTTGACAGCGATGGTATTGACACTCTGCGCGAAAGCGGAGCGAAGCGGCAAGTTGGCATTGGTGAATGTGCCATTGGCATTATGGGGTTGCCAGATGGTCGTCGTGTCACGGCGGCGGTCGTAGACCTCCATACGGATATAGGAGTCCTTCAGGCGTGTGTCGCTCGGCATCCATCCCTGCTTCATGGCGGTGGCGTAGACAAAGAGCTTGAACGTGGATCCGGGCTGTCGCATGGCTTTCACCTTGTCATACTTCCAAGTGTCGAAATCGATATCGCCGACATAGGCCTTGACCTCACCGGTGGCTGGCTCCATGGCGACAAAGCCGGTATGCATGAACTTGACCATATAGCGGATGGAATCCATCGTACTCATATGCTCTGTATGGCCGCCATTGTAGTCGAAGACCTTGACGGGATGCGGCTGGTTCATGTAGTAAGCCACTGAGTCGGGACGGTCTGGGAAACGGGCCTCCAGCTTCTTATAGACATCCGTGGTACTGGCGATACGCTCGATAAAGCCCGGTATGATGTTGCCATTCTCATCACGCCACGGGTCGCCAAGACCGCGCCAATGGGCATCGAAATTCTGCTGGACGTTTTTCATCTGCTGGGTCACAGCTTCCTCCGCATAGCGCTGCATGCGACTGTCTAGGGTGGTGTAGATTTTCAGACCGTCGGTGTACGGGTCGAGCTGTGGACAATGTTCCTTCACATAGTCGGCGACAGCCTGACGGAAGTAGAGCGCGGAGCCGTCGTAGGCACTCTCGACACTGAAGTTAAGCTCTATGGGCAACCGCTTGAGCGAGTCGAGTTGCTCCTTGGTCTCAATGCAGGCCTTGCCGAAGTGCTTGGCCATCTCCTTGCGGTGGCTGTAGAGGTTGTCAAGTACAATGTTGCGACGCTGCAAGCTGCGCTTCGGATTGATACGGGGATTATAGGTGCTGGTGGCCTTGAGCAAACCGACGAGCACGGCGGCTTCCTCGACCTTCAGCTCAGCCGGCGTCTTATTGAAATAGGTCTTGGCAGCGGTCTTGATGCCATAGGCGTTGGAACCGAAATCGACCGTGTTGGCATACATGGTCAGGATGCTGTCTTTCTCATTGAACATCTCCAGCTGCACGGCGATGGTCATTTCCTTTGTCTTCATGATGACGATGCGCATGCCAGGAATCTTGCCGACGAGTCCTGTTCCATAGCTCGTGTTGGATCGGATGCGGAACATGTTCTTGACGAGCTGCTGCGTGATGGTCGAAGCTCCGCGGGCATGGCCCATCGTAGCGTCTTTGACGGCGGCACCGAGTCCCCTGAAGTCTATGCCGTGGTGTTGATAGAAGCGCTCATCCTCGGTAGAGATGAGTGCTTGGAAGAAAGCGGTGTTGATGGAGTCGTAAGACACGGACTGGCGGTTCTCATCGAAGAATTTGCCAAGCACCTTGCCGTCTGCGCTGTAGATCACAGAGGCCTCAGGGTTCTCAGGGTGCATGATGTCATGCGCCGAGGGCGACTTGCCAAAGAGCCAGAGGAAATTGCACATCACGGCCAGAACATAGCATACGATCAGGGCTATGAGAGAAAGCAGGGCCACCAAGCTCCTGAACCACCACTTCCGACCGCGATAGAGATTGACGTACCAGCGCCAGAAGCGCTTGATACCCTTACCGATTAGAGAGAATAAGGAGCCGATGCGACGCAGGACTCCACCAGAGGACTTGCTCATGGATGAATCATTTTCTTATGTTGGAAAAGAAGAGGCTGGAGACGTCACTCCACCCACAGGCTGGAACGGCTACAGCGTGACGGGACGCAATGCGGGCAAGCACTTGAAACACGCCTTACCGGCACTTTCACCCTTTGCAAAAGTACGCATTTAATGGGGCTTCCCAAGTCTTTCATTGATAAAAATTCTTATTTGCTCCTCGGCCTCTGGGGTGAACCACGCCATATCCGGATCGCGTGCGTACCACGTCATCTGCTTCTTGGCGTAGACGCGGGTGTTGCGCTTGATTTTCTCTAGGGCGAAGTCGAGTGCCCATTCACCGTCGAGGTAGGCGAAGATCTCTTTATAGCCTACGGTATTGAGCGCGTTGCACGCACGGTAGGGCATGACACGCCGCACCTCCTCCAGCAAGCCGTCGGCCATCATGGTGTCCACGCGCCGGGCGATGCGGCTGAAGAGTTCCGAACGCTCCCTCTGAAGGCCTATCTTGATGACGTCAAAGGGGCGGCGCTTGGTCTGGCCGGTGAGAAATGAACTATAAGGCCGTCCGGTCATGTGGCAGATTTCCAAGGCATGCACGACGCGTTTGGGATTGTGAAGGTCACACGTGGCATGATAGGCGGGATCCAAGTGGGCCAGCTCGTCGGCCAGCGCCTCCAATCCCTCGGACGAAAGGCGCTGCCGCATCAACTGGCGGGTCGTGGCGTCCACATCGGGTATCTCATCAATGCCACGGCAGACGGCGTCGATATACAGCATCGAACCGCCCACCATCACAAGGACTTCATGGTCTGCAAACAGGCGGTTCAGCAAAGCGAGCGCTTCGGCTTCATAGCGAGCGGCACTGTAGTAGCTGTCCAGAGCCAGCTGGCCGACAAAATAATGCCTGACACGCTGGCGCTCAGCAGGTGTCGGAGCGGCGGTGCCGATGGGAATATCGCGGTATATCTGCCTTGAGTCCGCATTGATGACAGGAGAGCCAAAACACTCTGCCAGTCCTAGGCTCAAAGCGGTCTTGCCAACGCCGGTCGGGCCGGTTATGACGACCAAGGTCTTACGCGTCGTATGCGGCATATGGGCAAGCGCAAACCGTAGCGATCAATAGGGGCGCTCGTCACTGATTTCGAAGCCTTCCGCGTCGAAGTCCTCACTGTCAAACTGTCCGTCGTCATAGAAGTCATCGTCCATGTCATCGGGCAACGGCTCGCCTTTCTTGCCCAGAGGAGGAATGGCGGCCAAGTCGGCGTCGGCCTCCCCGATCTGTGCCGGCGGCTCGCCATGCTGGCGCACAACGACCGCCTTGTCGAGATGCCGGTTGGTGATGATATCCTTCACTTGCAGATAGAAAGAGCGCTCAGTGAATGTGTCGAACACATATTCGAAACGCTGCCCCTTGTCATTGATGAAATCAGCCAGAGGGGTGTCTGCCATCAGATAGAGATCTTCGTCTTCGGCAGAAGGGTCGGTGACATCCTCACGGGTGATCTGCTGGCTCCGGTCCCATTCGTCGTCGCACACGTAGAACGAGGTCATCTGGTCATCGGAATAGCCGCACGACTGTAGGATGGCGTCACTGAGATCCAGGAAAGTGGCGTCACTGTCGATCTCGATTTCACGGAAGAAGCCATCCACCTCCTCTGATATGAATTTGATTTTATAGACCATGTCTCGAAGATTCGTTATGATTCAATGCTTTGTACTCGCAAGACTGTGCCAACGGGCGCTCCGCCCGGAAGGTGTCTCACTTGATAATCCCGCGTTTCGAACTGTGAATGAAGTCGATGATATATGCTATCTCCTTGCTCATAGGCACCTCCTCGCGAATCTGCGCGAGACACTCTTCACGGAGTTTCCCGCTCTGGTAGAGGATACGGTATGTGTTGTGTATATTCTCTATCAGCTCCGGAGAAAAGCCGCGGCGTCTCAGCCCGACCAAGTTCAGGCCACAATAGGCCACCGGCTCCCGGGCCGCCATGGTATAGGGGGGGATGTCCTGCCCGGTACGCGTGCCGCCACCGACCATCACATAGCTCCCGATGCGGCAGAACTGGTGGATAAGGACATTGGCACTGATGATCGCGAAATCGTCGACGACCACCTCACCCGCGATTTTTGTGGAGTTGCCGATAATGCAGCCGTCACCGAGACTGACATCATGAGCCACGTGTACGCCTTCCATCAGCAGGTTGTTGCTGCCCACGATGGTGCGTCCCTTGGCGGCCGTACCCCGGTTGACAGTGACATTCTCACGCAGGGTATTGTTGTCGCCCACCTCAGCAGTGGTCTCCTCACCACGGAACTTCAGATCCTGCGGGATAGCCCCGATGACAGCTCCCGGGAAAATGGTGTTGTGGCGACCGATACGCGCGCCGGAGAGCACGGTCACGCTGTTCATCAGATGATTGTCGGGCCCCAGTTCCACATTCTTGTCGATATAGCAGAATGGGCCTATCTCACACCCCTCGCCAATCTTGGCTTCAGGATGGACAAATGCCAACGGACTGATATTGCTCATATTTTCTTCACTCGTATTTGCTGGTTGGAAAGGGAGGCTGGGCCGGTTTGCGAACCGGTGCCAAGCCAGGTTCATTTGTTCTTCACGATCTGGGCCGTGAACGTGGCTTCCATGACGACGGTCTCGCCGACAAAAGCGAAGCCATGCATCGATGAGATGCCGTGGCGTATGGGGGCCACAAGCTCCACCTTGAATATCAGGGTATCGCCCGGAACCACCTTCTTGCGGAACTTCACATCGTTGATGCGCAGGAAATAGGTGCTCCAGCGCTCGGGCTCTTCCACGGAGTTGAGCACCAGTAGGCCGCCAGCCTGCGCCATGGCCTCAATCTGGAGCACACCGGGCATCACGGGCTCCTGCGGGAAGTGCCCTTGGAAGAAGGCCTCATTGGCCGTCACATTCTTCACGGCCACAATATAATTGGCTCCCGTCTCCACGACTTTGTCGACAAGCTGCATGGGATAACGGTGGGGCAGCAGCTCACGGATGCGATTGACGTCCATGAGTGGCCGGTCGTTAGGGTCATAGTGAGGAGCCTGAATCTCATGGAGCCGGATTTCACGGCGCATCTGGCGGGCAAACTTATTGTTGATGGTGTGTCCGGGCCGGGTGGCGATGATGCGTCCCTTGATGGGTCTTCCGATAAGGGCCATGTCGCCTATGATGTCGAGCAGCTTGTGGCGCGCCGGCTCATTGCGCCAGACCAGAGGCTTGTCATTGAGATAGCCCAGTTTGGTGGCGTCCTTGTGCTCGACCTTCATGTAGTCGGCCAGTTTGTCGAGGCTCTCTTGCGAAATCTGCCGCTCGTAGATGACGATGGCATTGTCGAGGTCGCCGCCCTTGATGAGTCCGGCCTTCAGCAACGGCTCGATTTCCCGGACGAAAACGAATGTGCGCGCCGAGGCTATCTCGTCAGCGAAGTCTTCCATGCTGTCGAGCGTGGCAAACTGGCTGTTGAGGAATTGCGAGTCGAAAGAGATCATGGCGGTAATGGAGAACTGCTCGTCGGGCAAGATGATGATGGACGAACCGCTCTGCTCATCGCGAAATTCGATCTTCTTCTTGATGACGTAAAAATCCTTCGGGGCATTCTGCTCCTCGATGCCCACACGCCGAATGTTCTCCACATAGACGATGGAGCTGCCGTCCAGTATGGGAAACTCCGGGCCGTTGACCTGTATGAGACAATTGTCGATGCCCATGGCATAGAGTGCCGCCATGCCATGCTCTATCGTGCTGCAACGGGCATCGCCACGGGCTATGACTGTCCCACGGGAGGTGTCGACCACATTTTCGGCAATGGCTTCAATGACGGGCTGACCTTCGAGGTCTATGCGCTGGATCTTGTAGCCATGGTTCTCTGGCGCTGGGTTGAAAGTCACCGTGAGGTTCAAGCCTGTATGCAGCCCCTTGCCGAACAGGGAGAAGCTACCGCGCAATGTTTTCTGTTTGGACATAACGATAATCTCTTAGTTTTGCAGCTTGCTTTTCAACGCCTCGAGCTCATCCTTCATGGTGTAGAAGTCACGATAGATTTCAGGCAACTGCTTATAGACCGCACTGGCACGCGCGAACACCTTGGCGTCGATGGCAGGCGAGCCCTGCACGGTCACATGTCCCTTGCGGATACTGCCGGCAATGCCGGCTTGGGCACCGCTCAGCGTGCGGTCACCGATGACGGCATGGCCGGCTATGCCGACCTGCCCGCCGAACATACACCACTCGCCGATCTTCGTGGAACCGGCCACACCGACTTGGGCAGACATGACGGTGTTGGCCCCGACCTCACAGTTGTGGGCCACCTGCACTAGGTTGTCCAGCTTCACGCCGCGACGGATATGGGTGGAGCCCATCGTGGAGCGATCCACACAGGTGTTGGCGCCGACCTCCACATCGTCCTCGATGATGACATTGCCGATCTGCGGAATCTTCTCGTAACCATCGGCAGCAGGCGCAAAACCGAAGCCGTCGGCACCGATGACACAGCCGCTGTGCAGCGTCACACGGTCACCGATGACGCAATCGTGATAGACGGACACGCCGGGATAGATGAGGCAGTCCGTACCTACCCGTGCATTCTTCTCGATGACGGCATTGGCATAGATTTGCGTGCCGCGACCGACCGTCACCCCTTCACCGATGTAGGCGTGCGCACCGACATAGCAGTCGGCGCCGACCGTGGCCGACGGTTCAATCACCGCTGTGGGATGAATGCCGGAACGCTTGGCCACCTGGCTCTGGTAGAAAGTCAGCAGACGCGCCACAGCCTCATAGGCGTTGGGCACACGGATGAGAGTGGCCTTCACCGGCTGGCTGGGCACGAAATCATCGTTGACCAGAACGATGGTCGATTCGGTCTCATAGATGTAATGTTCATAATGAGGGTTGGCCAGAAAGGATATGGCGCCTTCCATGCCCTCCTCTATTTTGGCAAAAGTCTGCACGGCGGCGTCTGGGTTTCCTTCGACTCTGCCTTGCAGAAGATTGGCTATTTGCTGAGCTGTAAACTTCATGCTACGTACGTGTGTCAATTCTGAAAATTCTCAGTGATACTGCAAAGATAGTACAATCGTCCGGAACGGGGAAATATAGGCCACTATTTTTCGAGGAAGCGCGGGCGAGCAGGTCTTACATCATCGCACTCACGAGGCACAGCCAGGCTGCAGCACTCCGCAGCCCCATCAGTTGCCCAAGGCCTCGCAAAGCTGCGCCATGGCACGGCGGATCACGGCACGGGGTGAGGCCACATTCAGGCGCATGAAACCCTCGCCGCCTTGGCCGAACATCTCGCCGTCGTTCAGTGCTAGGCGGGCTTTCCCGACGAAGAGCCAGTTCAGGGCCTCATGGTCCAAGCCGAGTGCGCGGCAGTCCAGCCAGACAAGGAAAGAGGCCTGTGGCCGCCAAGGCTTGATGCAAGGCAGGTGCTCGGCGCAGTAGCCGATGACATAGTCGACATTGCCCTCAACATAGCTGATCATCTCCCGGCGCCACTGCTCACCGTGCCGAAAGGCGGCGATGGTAGCGATGGGCGAGAAGAGGGGGGCCTCGTCGAGCTCGTTGGCCTTCAGCCAGCCAAAGAAGCGGCGGCGGATGCTGTCATCGGGCACGATGGCATAGGAGCTGACGATACCGGCAATGTTGAATGTCTTAGAGGGCGAGGCGAAAGTGATGCTGTTTGCCGCCGCAACTTCTGAGACAGTGGCGAAGGGGACGTGGCGATTGTCCCAGAGCGCCATGTCACAGTGGATTTCATCGGAAATGACGAGAATGCCGCGCCGGTGGCAGAAGTCGGCCAGCCGCACCAGTGTCTCGCGATCCCAGCAGATGCCGCCGGGATTGTGCGGGTTGGCTAGTATCAGCATGCGGCACTTGTCGTCGGCCACGGCTTCAAGGTTGTCGAAGTCCATCGCATATCCCCCACCCTCCAGTTCACGCAAAGGATTGCAGACCACTGTGCGGCCGTTACCGCGCACGGTAAAACGGAAAGGGTGGTAAACGGGCGGCTGGATGATGACCTTCTCGTCGGGTTTGACGAAGACATTGATGGCCATACCGATGCCCTTCACGATACCGGGAATGTAAGCCAGCCATTCAGGCTTGATGGCCCAACCGTGGCGGGCAGCCGTCCAGTCGATGATGGCTGGCCTGTAGTCTTCCGGCTCCACGGTATAGCCGAAGACGGGATGCTCCAGCCTGTGCCGCAAGGCCTCGACGACGAATGGCGGTGTCTCAAAGTCCATGTCGGCCACCCAGAGCGGCAGGAGGTCGGCATCGCCAAAGCGCTCTTTCAGCGCATCGACTTTCAGTGCCCCTGTGCCGTGGCGGTCTATCACTTTGTCAAAATCATATGTTCCCATGAGCAGTCTTGATTGATATATTTATAAGGTGGAAGTCTGCGCGGCGTCTGGCTCCACGGCCTGACGAATATCCTCAAAGAGGTCGTCCGTGTCCTCCAGACCGACTGAGAGGCGAATTGTCGTCTCCTTCACGTCCATGTCCTGGCGCTGCCTATCGGTGAAGTTGCCAAATATAGTGCTCGCGGGATGGATGGCGAGCGTTTTGTTGTCGAAGAGGTTGGTGGCGCGTCGGATCAGCCTCAACCGGTCGATAAAGCGGAAACAGGCTTCGCGGCTGTCGAGGCCTATCGTGATCATGGCGCCAGCTGTAGGCCCGAATTGCTTCCGCGCCAGGTCATGGAAGGGATTGTCCGGCAGCCCGACGTAGTTCACTTCCTTCACCGCCGGCAGCTCTCGCAGTCGCCGGGCCAACGTGGCTGCCCCGGCAGCCTGCACGCAGTAGCGGGCATCGAGCGTCTCCAGCCCGAGCGTCTGCATATAGGCGACATGGGGCGTCATGTAGGCCCCGAGGTTGAAGAGCATCTCCGAGCGCACGCGCTCGCCGAAGCCTGGGCAGGTACCATAGTCGATGACCAGTCCGCCGATGGAGGTCGCCCCGCCGGAAAGGTACTTGGTGCTCGACACCACCTCGATGTCCACGCCGAGGGCGTGTGCGCTGAACTCGGTGAAGGGGATGAGCGTGGTGTCGGCGATGAGAGGAATGCCCCGCTCATGGGCGATACCTGCCAGTGCGGCCAGATCAGCCACCTCCATTTGCGGGTTGGTGATGATCTCAAGATAGACACAGCAGGACGAAGCGTCGACAGCGCGCCCGACGGCATCGAGATCCGTCAGGTCACAGAGTTTGGCTGTCACCCCGAAGCGCTGGAGTGTACCCATGATGAGCGAATAGGTATTGCCGAAGAGGTGGCGCGAAGTGACGATGTTCTTTCCGGCGGCAGCGACGGAGAGCAGTGTGTTGCTGATGGCCGCCATGCCCGAACTGAGAGCGACAACCTCCCGGGCACCGGTGAGCGCCTTCACCTTGTTCTCGAAGAAGGTGACCGTCGGGTTGGTCACACGGGAATAGTCGGGCAGGTCGGTCCTGCCGCAGAAAGTCGCCTCCATATCGGAGGCGCTGTCGAATTCGTAGGCCGCTGTATGGTAAACGGGCATGCCGAGTGCGTTGTAGGGGTCACGGTAAGGGTAGCGGGTGTGAATGGCAAGCGTCTGTTTCTTCACGATGAATAGCTGTATGTTTTTATGTTGCTGCGTTTTCAGCGACCCGACTGGCCGTGCACTGGCACGGCGCACCACAGCATTCCAGCCCGGCCGCCACTCAATTTGTCCGCAAAGTTAAGGAAAATAGGGAATATTATTTCCCGCAATTAGCATTTTAACGGCTCCAGCCGCAAAACCAATGCTATAAAGCCGCCTGAGTGGGGCCCGTTCCGGAAAATATGCCTTAAACATTTGGTCACATGACAAGTGCGCACTACCTTTGTCCCTAAAACCAAGACCTCTACCTATCATGAGCGAAAACAGGTATTGCTATCGATATCCGCACCCGGCGGTAGCCACAGACTGCGTTGTCTTCAGCTATGGCGGCAAGAAACTCCGCGTCCTTCTTATCGAAAGAGGGCAAGGGGTATACAAAGGAAGCTGGGCACTGCCCGGCGGATTCATGAACATAGACGAGACCGCCGAAGAGGGGGCCCTGCGCGAACTGGCCGAGGAGACCAACGTGCGGAATGTACGTCTGGAGCAGCTGCACACGTTCAGCGCTGTAGGCCGCGACCCGCGCGAGCGGGTACTGTCTGTCGCCTATCTTGCACTGGTACGCCAGTCTGACTGTGAGGTGGTCAGTGGCGACGACGCAGCCAAAGCGGCATGGCATCCGCTGGACGATCTGCCCGCCTTGGCCTTTGACCATGCAGAGATCATCAGAATGGCAAAGCGTAGGCTGCAAGAGACACTGTGCCACAGCCCCATCGCCTTCAGACTGCTCGGCGAGACCTTCATTATGAGCGAGCTCCAGAGGCTCTATGAGCTCATCAACGAGACGACCTACGACCGCCGTAATTTTCAAAAGAAGATGCTGGCCACTGGCTTCATTGAGGCCAGGGGTGTACGCAGGACTCCAGGGAAATGCCGCACACCGGCATTGTTCTCTTTCAACGAAAATGCCTATCTGGAATGGCAGGCCAGGAAAATGTGCCGGAACACGGTGGCCGCACGGAAGGCGGTGGCACCTGCATCGTGACAGCCCAGACCCACCAACCACGACGAAACAAGAAAACAACCACAGACCATGACACGCACGCTCCGGGCGGCGGCAACCGCTCTTCTGATGCTGGCCTCCCTCGTGGCGACAGGGGCTGACAACCCTGTCGTCATCGGCAACTGCCGCTTCACATTCATCACAGACGGGTTGGTACGTCTGGAATACGCCCTCGACAGGCATTTCACAGACGCCCCGACGCTCTTCGCCCAAGACCGCACGCCACGGGCCACTGCGGTGAGCGTGGTGCGCAAGGGCCGCAACTACACGCTCAGCACACCGCTCATGCGGGTGGAGTATGCCGACGACGGTTTCCCGTTCGGGCAAACGAACCTCCATGTCTATTTCAAGCGGTCACCACGCGACGAAAAAGAGGCCCACTGGTACATCGCCTCGCGCCAGACGGCCAATCTGAAGGGCGCGGTCACGACGCTCGACGAAGTGTCGGGCCCAATTCCGCGCCAAGAAGGGCTGCTCAGCCGCGACGGCTGGTATGTCATCGACGACACGGGCAAGGAACTGCTGCGCGATGGCTGGTTCGCGCTCCGTGACCGTTCACACGTGCAAGACCTCTACCTCTTTGTCTACGGCGAAGACTACAAAGCGGCCCTCCGCTCACTACGTGCCGTGAGTGGCCCCGCGCCAATGCCCCGCAAATACGTCCACGGCTCATGGTACTGCCGGTGGTGGAACTATACCGACGAGGATTACCGCGAAATCGTAGCTGACTATCGCCGCCACGACTTTCCGCTGGACATTCTGGTCTTCGACATGGGCTGGCACACGCAAGACGCCACAGTCGGCACAGGGCATGCGGGGACGAAAGGTTGGACTGGCTACACTTGGAACCGCAACCTTATTCACGACCCCGCCCGCCTCATCGCTGACCTGAAGAAGGACAGCATAGCTGTTGTGCTCAACGAGCATCCCCACGACGGACTGCGTCCGAATGACGACGCATACGCTGGCTTCATCCGCGAGCTTGGCGCAGACACCACAGGCGGCCATGTGCCACTCTTCGACGCGGGTGATCGCCATTACATGGAGGCCTTCATGAAACATGCCCACGCCGAGAGCGAGCAAATGGGCATAGCCTTCTGGTGGCTAGACTGGCAGCAGGATTACCTCTACCCCTACGTGCGAGGTACGGCCATGCGCCACCTCCCTTGGCTCAACCACCTCTACTACGCCCACTCGCAGCGCGACAGCCTGCGCGGCGCAGGCTTCAGCCGTTGGGCTGGCTGGGGGGATCACCGGCATCCCATACAGTTCTCAGGCGATGCCATAGCCAACTGGGAACTGCTGCGCTTCGAGATAGACCTCACCACATCGAGCGGTAACGCCGGCTGCTTCTTCTGGGCGCATGATGTGGGCGGTTTCTACGGAGGCACGGATCCGGAACTTTACACGCGCTGGACACAGTTCGGCACACTCACCTCCTCACTCCGCACCCATTCCGTCTATGACGCGAAACTTGACCGCCGCCCATGGTTATGGGGCAAGGCGGAGGAGCAGGCCATGCGCCGCGCCTATCATTTGCGCTCGCGCCTCATGCCTTACATCTACTCTTCCGTCCACCGCTGTTACACAGATATGCTCCCACTCAACCGTGGCCTCTACATCGAGTATCCTGCCGACGAAAAGGCCTATGGGCACCCGGGACAGTTTCTCTTTGGCGACATTCTGATGGCTGCCCCCGTGACTGCGCCGGGAAAGGGTGAGGACAAGCGCACGCGGCAGAGCGTATGGTTTCCCGGCGAGGGGACATGGTATCACTTCTTCACAGGCCAACGCTACGACGGCGGCACGACGGCTGAAATCGAGAGCCCACTTTCGGAATTTCCACTCTTCGTACGCGGTGGCTACCCCCTACCCATGCAACCCTACACAGCCCGCATGGCCACGGCACCATTGACGGAGCTCGTAATGCGCTGCTACCCCGGCGAGGAGGGCTGCGACAACAGCTATGAGCTCTATGAGGACGATGGTCTCACCACGGCCTATGAGCACGGCAGCTATGCCACGACGCAGCTTCAGTACCGGCAGCGTGGCGGCATCGCCCGCCTGACCGTTCATCCCGCCACGGGCACTTACAGCGGTCAGCCCAAACGCCGGAGCTATCGTTTTGTATTCTCCGGCATCTCGCCAAAGGCCAAGGTCACGGTGGGTGGCCGCAAGGCCCGCGCCTGCCGCGATGACGAGACTGGCGGGCTCTGCGTGGTCGTCGGCAAGACGGACATTAGCAAAGCCGTAGAGGTCATCATTGACTGCAAGGGCCTAAGCACCAGATCCGCCCGTTAGGCTGAGCCCCGTTGCAGGTCATGCCCACATGCGAACGGCACTTCAATGTCAAAGTGCCGTTGTGTCCTTTTGCCTTTTGACAATTGGGTCAAGAAGGTTGTACAACCAGCATTGGGAATTACTTCACTCTGAGCAGTGACCTATGAGCGTTTAGCCGCATGATTAACGGGTCACTTTATAGGAAACCCAACATTTTACCACAAACAAAGAAGCTCCGAAGTACTTGACAGGTAAGTACTTCGGAGCTTCTTGCGTGGTGCCACCAGGAATCGAACCGGGGACACAAGGATTTTCAGTCCTTTGCTCTACCAACTGAGCTATGGCACCTTTCTCGTTTGCGGGTGCAAAGATAAGTATATTTTTTAATACTGCAATAACTTAGAGGGAATTTTTCGTCTACTTATGAGGAAAGAAAAAAAACTTTTCTTTTGGGGGAGAATAAATATGCAAATGTGGCATCATTTATTCAGTATATTTTATACTTTTACGAGCCAAAACGATCAGGACACTACAAACAATAGAATATATTATTATGGCATTACAGTTTATTACGGTTATTTCGTTAGCTGCATTCATTTATGTACTGATTAAGTATCAGTCGGTTAAGAAGAATATGAATTTGGAAGCATCTGTAATGTTGCGTGAATCTAATGAGTTGACTTCCATACTACAGAATATAAACGTTTACTATCTGTTGATTGACAGAGACTTTATCGTTCACAATACCAATTATTATACACTGAATCATTTGACTCCTGCGCAGGGAGAGAGAAAAAAAGTCGGAGATTTATTGCATTGTAGAAATGCGATAGCAGCCGGCGAATGCGGAAAACATGAACAATGCAAATTGTGCTGTATACGTACATCCATAAGCAAGGCTTTTTATGAAAAGCAGGACTTTAAGAAACTGGATGCCTCTATGAAACTTTTAAGTGCGGATGAAAAGACGGTTATTTCCTGTGATGTTTCTGTTTCGGGTGCTTATCTGAAAATAAACGGTGAAGAACGTATGGTACTGACAGTCTATGATGTGACGGAACTTCGAAATATGCAGCGTCTGCTGGATGTAGAAAGAGAAAATGCGATTTCTGCCGATAAACTTAAGTCTGCCTTTATCGCCAATATGAGTCACGAAGTCCGTACTCCGTTAAATGCCATTGTCGGATTCTCAGGGCTGATGGCTACGGCTACCAGCGAGGAGGAAAAGAAGATGTATACCGATATAATCTCTGAAAATAATGAGCGGTTATTGCGACTGGTAAATGACATCTTTGATCTTTCGCAGATAGATGCCGGCGTGTTGAACTTTGTATATTCGGAGTTTGATGCCAATGATTTGCTGAGGGAACTGGAAGGGCTTTTCGGAATGAGGCTGAACGAGAACCCTTTGGTGACATTGGTCTGTGAGGCACATCTGGAACCGATTATGATGCATTCGGAGAAACAGCGTATTATTCAGGTATTGACTAATCTGCTCCATAATGCGATGAAATTTACGAAGACAGGTGAAATCCGTTTTGGCTGTCATATGGAAGGTACGGATGAAGTCTGTTTTTACGTATCTGATACCGGTATCGGCATTCCGGAGGAGGAGCAGGAGAAGATATTCTCCCGTTTTACGAAACTTGACCGGGAGATGCAGGGAACAGGACTCGGGCTGACGCTTTCGCAGACAATCGTTCGTAATCTGGGGGGAAGATGCGGAGTCGAATCGGAAGTAGGCAAGGGTAGTACTTTCTGGTTTATATTGCCCTTGGTCACGAAGACAGAAATAACAACTGATAAGATATGAATAATCCCACCCTGAACATTCACTGGTTCAAGGTGGGATTATTTATGTAAACGATATGTTTAGCTTTTAAGATTTGGGTGCACCCGCATCTTTATTTCCGGAATCAGGCGATCCGTTGCTTGCAGTGGTACTTCCACCGGAAGAAGCCGGGTTGCTTGCCGGAGCAGAACCGGAGGAGGTAGAAC
>OIYP01000258.1_pt1 | contig 36560 bp, 40 predicted proteins | sample 1588261 | NCBI WGS metagenome assembly OIYP01 (sample SAMN03283293) | human gut metagenome | biome: human-associated habitat; material: feces | host: Homo sapiens | place: Peru | collected 2012
GACTGTAGTTGACCATACAGGAAATACTTATGTGAAACAGATCATGGTGTATGTAGTTGACACAACGCCTGTTGTAGAAAAGCCAGAGGGAAAAACCAGATTTATCAGTGAAAAATATTTTAAATTAGATCATGAACATGGTGGATTAGAAGAAAATTCTATCTGGATGACGAATCCGGAATATCACGCCGCACTGCAGAGGGCATTTGATAATTTGAAAAATGACACGCCAGAAGATGAGTTTTTAATCCCGCATGAAACGATTCTTGAAATGAAACAATATGTCCAAGATCACGGGATCGGAAACAGTAAGGAGCCTGGAGCATTGACAGAATTTTACAATCGGTTTATGGCGCCGAATAAAGTAAGATAAAAATTGCGACGTCGCAACACAGGGAAGATGGAGAGATAAAACATCTTCCCTGTTAATTGGTTTGGGAGGAAATGAATTGAATAAAAGACAGGCAAAAAAGAGAATGAATAAGGCAATAAAATCTGGTGTGGGTGTATTAATTATAACACAAGCGTGGATAGATGAAGCAGGGAGAAAATGTGATGTTATGCAGAAAAATGCAAGACTTATTATTCTTAAACGTCCTAAGATTCAATATTCTAAGCCTGCAAAATATCGGAGGATCATAGAATGATAGTGTTAAGAATGATAGCAATAATTATAAGCTCTTTGTTCGGCTGTTATATTGGTCAGGAGATGATAGAAAGATGCTATTTGCTGGATGTATTGCCAGTAGTAAAAGTGTTAAGTTTGGAAAATGGTAAAGATTATAAAGCAGATCAGATGATAGGAGAAAAGAAAAAACAGCTGGTTTTCATGGAATTTTACAGCTCATCAGAAATTAGCATTCAATTAATATGTGCGGTTGATAAATGGGGCGTTAAGTACGAATTGTCGCATATACCTACGTATATTGATAAAGATGTAAAATGTGTCTTTGCGTGCGATGTGGAGAATATGCCGCTAAAAATATATGGTGCACGTTGCGAAAGAAAGGTTGTTTATAAAATAAATGGTGCAGATAAAAAATATATTCGTCCTAGGATAAAAATTTTTGACAGATCAGAAACAATGTAAAAAGGAAGATGACAAAAGAGCATCTTCCTTTTTTTGTTGTTGATTAAGGACAAGAATATATAATCAAGCCTTGTCAGTATTGTAATGTTGAATTTTTTCATTGATTGCAGTAACAATAAATTCATTTCGACTTGAATAGCCTTGTTCTTTCGCAGCAGCGCTTATAAGGTCTTTGTGACCAGTAGGGACGGTGATTAGAAATTGATCGTATGCTTTAGCATTGTATTTGTTCTTGGCACGTGTGCTTGCTTTGCCAGGTGTTTTTTCATCTTCCATATTTGCCTCCTTAAGATTTGTATAAATATATTATAATGTTGAAAATATACTTATACAAGTATAAAATATGCACAAAAAAGAGATACTTATATAAGTATATTTTGTAAGTAATGTGCATTGAAATTATACTTATATAAGTATATAATATAATCATAAAGAACAGGAAAACAAATCACAGGAGGACGAAAACATGATCTATAGAATTAAAGTTGAAGGAAAAGAATACAACGAAAATTACACATTCGAGACACCAAAGGAAGGGGATATCCTGGATGAGTTGAAAGCGATTGTTGAGGACATGAAAGAGGGAAATATCGATAAGCTGGAAGTTGAGAGGGAGGCATAGAAACATGAAAAAAGTATTTACACCAGACGGAACATTTTTAGGAAGGGCGTTAAAAATTGAAACTACCGGGAACGACGTTGAGATAACGATGCCGGGCGATTTTCCGGGGATGGTAGAGAAAACAGTCATATATGTTGGCGGCTCTATCGTTTATGAAGATGAGAACCGCGTGTATATAAAATATTAGCCGAAACGCTCCACCTTGGAGCGTCAGCCGCGGGATGATCTCCCGGCTCTGATGACGGCAGATCAAAGAATGGAGGAAGAAGGATATGATGAGAGAAATTTATGCAATCTACAACAGTAAGAAAATACATATAGGAACAGTTAAATATTTTTCTGACAACGGCGAAGAATTTTGTTTAATAGAAAGTCCTTACAGATTTTCACAAGTATGTTGTAAAGAAGATTTAGAAAGTACATTAAAAGAGATGAACCCGAATTATAAGATAGCATAGGCAAGCGGTGACGTTTACCGGGGTTCGATTCCCCGGCTTGCCATTTCCGGAATGACCGGAAAAATTTAGAAATGGCAGATCAAAATGAATGGAGGTAGGAAGATGGCGAAAGTGTATCGTGTGCAGGTTGAAATATTATTGACTGTTGATGAAAAAGCATTACTTGAGCATTATGTGAAGGAGAATAACCAGAGATATAAAAAACGCGGAGCAACTCGAAACTGGTGGACGCTGGAGAAACTGTTACAGTGTTTATTAAGCGATATAACTTACCAGGCTCTAAAGCATCGCAGCGTCAGGGCTGTTTGGCAGAAACTGTCGTGATTTGTCCCTGCCTTGTTTACAAATTCACACAGCGGAGGCGCTTGAATGTCTGGCGTCTTTGCCACAAAGAAAAGATCCTTTTTGTTTGTTGATCAAAAAAACAAAATAAGAGGATACCAGCAGACCTTAGCCGCAGGGTGGAGTTTGTGGATAAGCTGCTGTTTATGGAATCGTTGGTAACTGGGTGGGGAATGTGTGGGAAAATTGTGGGAAAGACGGTTTTCCTTTTCCATGATTTTTCCATGCATTATCCACCCAGTTATCAATGATGGAATAGCTGTTTATCCATAAAATCCACGCTGTTCTTACGGTGTTGCAAGACGGGGAGAGCGGCCGCTGTCCTGAAGGGTTTAGTGCTGTTCCGGAGGGGTGTCCCGCGGCGCGCGGACGGAGTGTAAGCAGCGAAGCGGGGCGCCCCTCCGGGGCGGCACTAAGCCCTTCAGGGCTTCTGCCGGGCGCGTCAGCGCCCGGCTTAACCCCCGGATTGTAACACGGGGGTATAAATGCGATAGGCGACTCTTAATCATGGGGGCACAAATGCCGGAAATACGGCAAAAAACGCTATAAAAACCCTAGTTTACACATTGCCTACTAAGACCCCGAAAGTAGGCATGATGTAAACTAGGCATAAAACACAAAAAATAGCCTGCCTGCATATGGTATTGCGGGGATCATATGTATTTTGAATTTTGAGAAAAACAAAACAAAAAAGAATCTTTTAAGGAGGTGGAGAAGATGGCACAGACAGAAAAAAGTGTTACCGCTTATGATGTGGAAGACTGGAAAAACAAAGGTGGGGTGCAGATGCCACCGGCAGATCGTGAAAACTGGTTAAATGAAGGACAGCTTCTTTTAACCGATTATGCAGAAGGAATCGAACGGGAGTGGGAACTGATTAAATTTTATGGGCAGCTCCTTGCGGCGGTGGCAGACTGGTGCGTCGTCTTTTTAAAAGGCGCACACGGGCCGAAGTGGACGGACGGACAGGAACTTAATTATAAGCGCAGACGGATCGAATACCAGCAGGAAGAGATGATTGCGCACGGCTTTTTCATTCCGCCGGAGTTTGCAGATCTGCCGCCGGAGATGGATGTAAATTATATGCGTGGCAGGGAAAACATAAAGAAAAATGCAAAAGCAGCATTAAAACAGATTTTGGAAAATCAGGATTATCAGTTTGTTGCGGATCATGAGAGTTTTCTAGGACGGATCCAGACGGCGTGCATGCGTGTGCGACCGGATGAAGTGACCGGAAGAGTAAGAAAACTGCAGGAAGCGATTGAAAATAATGATTTCCCAGGAATGCGGCGATATGCAGATTCCGATCCGGTCATTGCAGCGGCAGCCGTCTGCAGGACAGAGATGGAAACGGCGTTAGAAGATTTAAACCTGTTTTAATTGTGATGATGCAGGAAAAACAGGTTATGTGGTGGGAACCTTATTCTAAGATAAGGCAGCAACCGAAAACAGTGTGATCATACCGGCTGTTTTTGGTGGGTGGAAGAAAGAAAAAAAAACACAGAAGGGAGGAATGTACATATGGGTGTGAGAGTTGTGATCCCGAACATGTCAAAAACATTCGGCGCATTGCACTATGCCGGTGAAGGGGAAGCAGTTACCTGGAACATTTGCGGGGAAGACGTAAAAGGAAATTTTTACACGTTCTTTGCAGACACACTCCGCGGGGAAGTCGTAGAGGCTTTAGTGGTCGGTGCGAATGGATCGCAGCCGTTTGAATTTGGCGAAGCGGTTATTTTGGAAAATCCAAGCATCATTGCAAGAAACCACGAGACGCGGAGCGATGGAATGAACAGCCTGCTTTTAATGGCAGATGGCATCTACCGGGAAGCGGATGTCTGCTTAGAAGATGAACCGGATGATGGCAGCTTAGACGAGCTGGTAGAAGAATATCTGATGAAACATGGGTACAGCATTGTAAACCGGGATGAATAAGAAAAGGCAGATCAGAAAGACAAGTAAAAACATGTAAACAGTAGGAGGAAAATATCATGGAATTAAAAAATGTATTTATTGATGCAAAAAAATCATTAGGAAACATCACTTTTGCCGGAGCTGGCAGGGAAAGTCAGCAGCGTATAAATGGCGGCAGACATGCAGTTATATCGAGAACTTACAGTCTCTATTCTGATGTACAGCGCGCAGATAACGTTGAGGTTATCATTCCTGGAAAGGCAGGGGTAAAGCGTTTTGAATATGAGGAACCGGTGGCGCTGGTAAATCCCCGCGTGGAAATTGAAGGGTATGCGATCAATAATAAGGGGTATGTGAATTATAAAATTTATGCGGATGATATCATTTCTGTGGATGAGCTGGAAGATGCGGGAGTAAAGCAGTGATCCGGTAAAGGGAATTATGTGCAGCACAGCAAATGAAATAAAAGAGAATGATTCAAAAAGAAAAAATAAAGAAAAAATAGAAAGATGGAGGAATAAAATATGAGATTTCCAGAGGGATTAGTTGTTGATACAGAGAAAACATTAGGAGAATTAAAGTTTGCGGCATTGCGCAGAGAAAACTACGCGCAGGACGAGGAAGGAAATGTGACCGATGAGATAAAAAAACGTACATATGACCTGAAATGTCAGCGCCAGGGGCACACGATCACAGTCAGTATTCCACCGGAAGCCGGAGAAAAAGCGTTCCCATACAATGCAACGGTAACGCTTGTAAATCCGGTAGTAAGTGCAAGAGCGGATGCGACGTTCGGAGGAAGGGCAATGGCAGACTGGTACATCAATGCGGAGGATATCGTATTGGCAGATGCTGCAGGAAAGCCTGCTGATCAGACAAAAGCTGCCGGAGCAGATGCGCCGAAAACAGCAGATCAGAATAAAGCATCTGATAAAGCAGCGGATAAGACCGGAACAGATGCGAAAGATGGAGGAAATAAAAAAATAAATAACCGGATGGGAGAGTGGAATAGATGAACAGATTTCTAATCTGGAAAGGAAAACGCATCGGGCGTTATGATGACAGGCTGATTTTAAGGTCTGTCATTTTTTTTGCCCTGATCATTACAGCATTATCAGTATTTATGATCCGGCTGACAGAAGGGAATATCCTGCTCAGGGTATTCCTTCTCTTCCTGATAGCAGTTTTATGTCTGCTGGATCTGTTTTATCAATGGAAAAGCGGTCACATGACAGATATCCGGAACCGTCAGGCAATGTCGCGGATGCTGCTGGAAAACCGATGGTTTGAGACAGAGCCGTTGCAGCGTTATAGATCAGGCGGCAGAATGGAACGGATCACGTATTTCCCGGCGCTTTATTACAGAAGGAAAAACAGACATATTTATGTGACAGTCAAGATCACTATGGGAAAGTACCAGGATAGGCTGCTTCATCTGGAGGAGAAGTTAGAAACCGGATTAAACTGTGAACTGGTGAAAAGGGACATAAGAGATATCTGGGTCAGATATGAGTTTTTGACAGAAGTTGAGAAAAACCGGATTGACATCGAAGATGTAAAAGCGGAAAACGGAAAATTAAATCTTATGAAGCATATCGCATGGGAATACGATGATCTGCCGCATATGCTGATTGCGGGCGGCACAGGAAGTGGAAAGACGATCTTTCTGCTGATCGTGATAAAAGCGTTATTAGAATCCGGTGCAGTGCTGCACATTTGTGATCCAAAGAAAGCGGATCTGTCCTATTTATCCAGGATCATGCCGGATGTGAACTACGATACAGAGAGCATGATGGGATGCGTGGAGGCTTTCTATGAGGGAATGGAAGCCCGTTATGATGAAACGCAGGGACATCCGGATTTTAAGATGGGTGCAAATTATGCAAAAGCTGGACTGGCACCACATTTTTTAATTTTTGATGAGTATGTGGCTTTTATGGACACTCTTGCAAAAAAAGAGTGGGAAGAGGTCATGAAGCTGATCCGGATTATTATCATGAAAGGCAGACAGGCAGGATATTTTATTATTCTTGCGTGTCAGCGTCCGGATGCAAAATACCTCGGAGATGGTGTCCGTGATCAGTTCGGTTTTCGTGTTGCGTTAGGAAATATGGGAACCTCTGGATATACGATGATGTTCGGCAGCATTGAAAAACAGTTTAAGGAGAAAAATATAAAGGGACGTGGCTATGTAAACACCGGAAACGGTGTTGTAACAGAGTTTTACGCTCCATATGTAGATCCGCGATATGATTTTTTTGCAGAGCTGTCGCGGATCTGTGAGAAAAGACAGCAGGAAGGAGAAGCGTGTGATCGAATGTATGAAAACGGCAGCGAAACTGCCGGAGAGGAATGAAGAAAAGGTAATTGAAGAAAAAGCGAACAAAAAACAGACGGAACATATTTATATCAGCGGACCGATTACCGGAACATCGGATTATATGGAACGTTTTGGGAAAGCAGAAAAGGAATTAACCGAAAATGGATATTCTGTAATCAATCCGGCGAAAGTCAATGCAATGCTGCCGGAAGATGCGACGTGGGAGGAATATATAAAAGTATCATTGACGCTGCTGTCGATCTGTACCGGAGTGTACATGATGCCGGGCTGGAGGGAGAGCCGTGGTGCAGTACTTGAGTTTATGCAGGCAAGACGTAATGAAATGCAGATCTATGAGGATATCCCTGGGAGACTGCAGGACTGAATAATAAAATGGGATGGTGGCAGATGTGGAAAAGAGCCGGGAGACGTTAAAAACGATTGAGAAGAAACGCAAAGAACTGGGTTTGTCACAGATAGAACTTGCGAAACGCGCGGGTCTTTCAAGAGGCTATTACAGTATGTTGGTGCATGGCAAAAAGCCGGTCAGTGATAAGCTGATCGATCAGTTGCAAAATGTGCTTCAGGAATACCGGAAAGAAAAAGAAAGCGGCTATAGAATGCAGACAGAAGATCTGGAGGAAGGTTTTAAATCAGCGGATGATGTGTGGAATATTAAAGAAGCAGGAGAGATGACAGACGAGTACATAGAAGAAAATGAAGATTCCATTGCATTTGATCCAGTGGAATGGATCACGAACCTGGAAGCCAGACGGAAAAGATACGGCGTATCGCAAAGCGAATATACAGAAACGGCAGGGATCAGCAGAAGTTATTACGGTATGCTGCTGATTGGAAAAAAACGGGCAACAAAAAAGCTGCTGGAGCATCTGGAAATGGTTCTGGAAATTTTTAATCCGGACAAAGAAATGGAAATTTTATTTGACTATGTAAGGATCCGTTTCGCAACCACAGACGAAAGACGTGTGATCGAGGATGTCATGAACATCCGGATGCAGTACATGATCGAGGAAGCGCACAGTTTTTATGGATACGGGCGTCAGTATATTTACGGAGATATCACAGTCATGGTATCGCCGGAACATGAAAAAGGCATCCTGCTTGAATTAAAAGGTAAAGGGTGCAGGCAATTCGAAGCGTTTTTAAAGGTGCAGAAACGTACCTGGTACGATTTCTTCCGGACTGCAAGGGAGATGGGGGCAGTATTTAAGCGGATCGACATTGCGATCAATGACCGTGCCGGAATTTTAAATATCCCGGAACTTGCAGAAAAATGCCGCCGGGATGAATGTATCACGATTTTCCATAGTTTTAAGGATTACCAGTCCGGGGAGCTGATAAGGAACCGGGAAGAAGACGCGGCAAGCATGGGAAATACATTGTACCTGGGATCTTTAAAAAGTGAAATTTACTTCTGTATTTATGAAAAGGACTATGAACAGTATGTAAAAAACGGCACTCCTTTAGACGAGGCAGAGACAAAGAACCGTTTTGAAATCCGGTTAAAAGATGAGCGTGCGGAATGCGCCATGGATGATCTTTTGGAAATGGAAGACGTTGCCTGTACTGCCTATTCTATCATCAATCATTATGTAAGGTTTGTAGATGCAGATCCGGAACAAGAGCGTAGAAACTGGCCGTTAAATGAACGCTGGGTATGGTTTCTAAACGGACAGTACCGGAGTATTAAATTAACGACCAAACCGGAGGAATACACTCTTGACCGGACGCTTCTCTGGCTTACAAGACAGGTTGCACCGTCTCTTAAGATGGTACAGAAGCTGGATGACCTCCGCGGAACACGTCTTGCAAAAGACATGATAGAAGAAGCGAATTTATCCCAGCATCACAAAAAGATATTAAAACAACAGCAGGCGGTATTAGAGGATGTTATCACAGTGAAACAGAAAGGAAAAAACTGGATCGATGATCTTAGACAGGAATATATGGAATCCTGAAATTGCGACGTCGCAATTTTTAAAGCGCAAAGCTGGATGCGTTATGGAACATGCACCATAAAGAAGAGAAGAAGTAAAAGGAAAACATGTAACAGTAAACAGACGGCAAAAAAAGCTGTCTTTTTTTATGCGCAAAAATGTGCGGAAAGGAAAGAGAAAGATGAATTTTGGACAGGGAATTTATACGTGGCTCATGACGAATATACAGTTTCTGGTTTTAGGAGGGATTATTGTCGTTGGTCTTGTGCTTTTATTTAAACACAAGATTGCAGAACTGATTGTTTTTGCAATTATCGCGGTCATAGCGGTCGGTTTCGTCTTTAATCCCTCTGGGACAAAAGACACGATGTTAAAGATCTATAATGGCACGATCATCGAGGGCGGTGCTGCAGATGACGGAGGGGAATGATCCCTGATAAAAAAAATAAGGTGCGGGGCGGGATGCCCTGTGCCTTGGATAAATGAAAAGGATGAAGAAAACCGCCGGACAGGCAGAAAGGAAAGAAAGGGAAGAAATGAAACAGGTAAAGTCATATACAAGCATCTGGAATGTTGAAAAAGTAATTCATGCGGTCGGGGATTTTAATTTACCGTTTCCGGCGACAATGACACAGATCGGGTATTTTACCGGGACTGCAGTTGTGTGTTTTATGATTCACAACCTGCCGCCATTTGTGTATATAAAAAGTTTCGTTGTATGGGCCGCGATATGCGTAGGAAATGCGTATCTGATGTCAAAAAAGAGCTTTGACGGGAAAAATCCATATCGTTTTTTATGTTCCGCATTTAATTATCTGATACGTCCGAAGGAAACTTATGCAGGAAAACGTGTGATATACCGTAAAAAGACGGTAAATGAATATATTACTGCAGTGAGGAGGGATATATATGTTCCCGATTAAGTACATCGAAAACAACATGATCTTAAACCAGCAGGGAGAATGGTGGGCGTATTATGAACTGATCCCGTACAACTATGCTTTTTTATCTCCGGATGAAAAGATGGCAGTACATGAACGGTTCCGTCAGATCATGACGGTAAACAGGGAAGGCAAGATGCATGCGCTCTGCATTGCATCTGAAACATCCGTAAGGGACAGGCAGGAACGCTGCAAGAGACACTTAAAGGGGAATCTTAAAGAAACAGCAGAAAAAGTGATCGACATCCAGACAGAAGGGCTGATCACTTCCATGGGTGGAATGGAAAATGAAGTTACTTACCGTTTCTTTTTAGGATTCAAGCTTATCAAAGGGGAGGAAGAGGTCAGTGTAAAGAAGATAAAAGAAGACGCTTTAGCTGTATTTACAGAGTTCATAAACAGTGTCAATCATAACCTGATGGGGGATTTTGTCAGTGTAAACAGTGCGGAGATAGAGCGGTATGTGAAACTGGAAGACTTTTTAAGGCAGCGCGTAAAAGGAAAATTTTCTTTAAGGCGCTTAGAAAAGAAAGACATTGGTTACATCGTGGAGCATATCTATGGACAGCAGAAAACACCGTATTATAAATACGAGTATTCATTTCCAAAAGAAAAACTGGAAAAAAAGACCGTAGTCCGTAAATACGATATTCTCCGCCTGACGCGCTGTATGCTGCAGGAACATCAGAAATATATCCGCATGGTAAGGGAAGAAGGAGAAAGCTGTGCTGCGTATCTGACGATCAATGCTTTAATCGGGGAACTGGAGTTTCCATCGTCAGAGATCTTTTATTATGAACAGGAGCGTTTCAGGTTCCCGGTAGACGTCAGCATGAACGTTGAAATCATGCCGAACAGAAGCGCATTGACGACGGTTAGGAATAAGAAAAAGGAATTAAATGACTTAGACGAGCATGCATATGAAGCAGGTGCCGATACAGATAATTCCGTGGTAGAAGCTCTGGTGGATGTGGACGAGCTGGAAAAGGATTTAGGCAGAACAAAAGAATCCATGTACAAATTAAGCTACGTTGTCCGGGTTGCGGCAGAAGACGAAGAGGAACTGGAGCGGCGCATTGCAGAAGTCAGGGACTACTATGAAAATGATTTTAACATTAAACTGGTACGCCCGTTTGGTGATATGATCGGATTTCATGAAGAATTTATTCCTTCTGGATCAAGATATGAAAATGATTATATCCAGTATGTAAAAGCAGATTTTCTGGCAGGACTTGGATTTGGTGCGGCGCGTATCTTAGGCGATCCGGATGGAAGTTATATCGGGTATGACACAGAAACCGGAAACAATATTTATATAGATCCGTCCCTTGCATGTCAGAACGTAGCCGGGAGTGTTACCAATGCCCTTGCTGTTGCGTTTACTGGAACGCTTGGTGGTGGTAAATCGATGTCTGCAAATAACATTATTTATCAGGAAGTTTTACATGGCGCAAGGGCGCTGATCCTTGATCCGAAGTCGGAACGCGGGAAATGGAAAGAAATGCTTCCGGAACTTTCGGATGAAATTAACATTATCAACCTGACCAGTGATGAGGGCAATAAAGGAATGCTTGATCCGTATGTGATCATGCAGAACAAGAAAGATGCAGACAGCCTGGCGATGGATATCCTGACATTTTTGACTGGTGTCAGTATTAAAGATAGAAAACGTTTCCCGCTTTTACGTGATGCGGTAAAGGCAGTTACAAAAAGATCGGATAGTGGACTTTTATATGTGATCGATGAATTAAATGAGATGGAGGATGAAGAAGCGCATCTGCTTGCGAGCCACGTAGCAGCGTTTACCGATTATGATTTTGCGGGATTGCTGTTTTCAGATGGGAAAGTGACGCGTAAGATCAGTGCAGACAAGGCTTTAAACATTTTGCAGGTACAGGACCTGATGCTGCCGGATTCTGAAAAAAATGTGGAGGAATATACCAGCATCGAATATTTAAGTATTGCGGTCATGATCGCGATCGGAACCTTTGCTCTGGATTTTATTTATTCAGACAGAGAAATTTATAAGATCGTTGCATTAGATGAGGCATGGAGCCTTCTGCAGGTAGCACAGGGAGCAGCTTTGTCGAACAAACTTGTACGTGCCGGACGTTCGATGCAGTCCGGTGTATTTTTTATCACGCAGAGTTCCTCGGATCTTTTAGATGAAAAGATCAAAAACAATATCGGTTTGAAGTTCGCTTTTCATTCCACAGATAAGACGGAGATCCGGAATACATTAAGATTCTTTGGGCTGGATCCGGATGACGAAGGAAATCAGAATGCGATCATGTCTTTAGAGACCGGAGAATGTCTGATGCAGGACATATATGGACGTGTTGGAAAAGTACACACGCAGATATTACTGCAGCATGTATTTGACGCATTTGATACCAGACCTCCAAGAAGGGAGGAAGTTTCATGAGAAAGAAATGGGGAATGAAAACAAAAAGACTGCAAAAGCCGCACAAACAGATCCTGTCAGCATTTCTTGTATGCATGCTTCTGACAGGATTATTTTTATCGGCTGCAAATATGGAAGTATCTGCAGCTTCCGGGCTGGTTGATGAGACGATTGATGCCGGAAACCTGTATAGTCAGTACCGGTGGGATAATTATCAGATCGATTTCTATGTGGACACTTCCTGGGACTGGCTTCCCTGGAATTGGATGGACAGGATAGATAATAAGATTTCATCCGTTTTTTATGGAATCAGTGACGGAATCTGGCTGATCAGTGTATTGCTGAGCAGCGGAACGGGATATATTGTGCAGCAGACGTATTCGCTTGATTTTATCGGTGATATGGCAGACGACATCGGAAAGAACATTCAGATCCTGGCGGGCATGAATACCGGATCGAAGAAATTCAATGCGGATGGTTTTTATACCTGGCTGTTACTGTTTATCGTATTGATCGTGGGTGGCTACATGGCATATGCCGGGCTGATCAAAAGAAAAACCACAGAGGCAGTCAGCGCAGCGGTAAATATGCTTGTGATCTTTCTTTTAACTGCCGCGTTTATTGCTTATGCGCCGCAGTACATTAAAAATATCAATGATTTTTCCGCGGATTTAAGCAATGGTGTCCTGGAGCTTGGGGCAAAACTTGTTATGCCGGGAAATGATGAAATGGGAGTAAAAGCAACAGACAAGATCCGGAATAACCTGTTTGCAATTCAGGTCTATAAACCATGGCTGCTTTTGCAGTTTGGTACGACGGATGAAACTGCAATCGAATCAGAGCGTATTGCAGCGGGAGTTGATGGAGATCGTATTAAATCAATTTTATCTGTCAGTCCTGTAACGAATTTCGGAGAAGATCGTCAGACTGCAGTAAAGACAGATATTGAAACTTATAAAAATGTAAATATGACTGTGACGAATGTAGCAGGCAGATTTGGGACGGTCCTTTTGGTATTTTTCCTGAATCTGATCATCAGTATTTTTGTGATCATAATGTGTGGGCTGGTTATATTTACCCAGCTTTTGTTTATCATATTTGCGTTGTATCTGCCGCTGAATTTTATTTTATCCATGCTGCCAACTTATAATGGTCTGTTGAAAAAGGCGGTAGAGAAGCTTTTTAATACGATCCTGATGCGTGCAGGGTTAACACTTCTCATTACGATTGCATTTTCCTTATCTGCAATGATTTATTCCATGTCAGGAGATTATCCGTTTTTAATGGTTGCATTTTTACAGATCGTTGTTTTTGTTGGAACGTATTTAAAGATGGATGAGATTTTATCCATGGTTGCATTGGGAGATGGCAGTGGTAATAAACGCGGTCGTTTCCTGCGGAGCATGGGAAGATATATGGTTATGAGAAAACTGTTTGGACGAAGATATTCTTCGGGCGGAAGACGTGCTGCAGTAAGCAGGAATGCAGGTGCCGGCAATGGAACTGGCGGTGGAACAGGTGGAAATACCGGAGATGATTCTAAAGATACAACAGCACCTTCAGGTGGAAATGATTCACAGAAGGCGCCGTCACATACGAATAACAGCAATAACAAACCTGTAAGGGAACCGGCTCGGACAAATGAAAACGTGAATGGAACTGAAGATAAAGGAACACCGGAAAATGAATGGACTACGATATATCGTGCTGGCAAAGCTCCGTCTGCAGGTGCAAAAGCCGGAAAGCGTGTCGGTATGGTTATGGATTCCGGAAAACGCCTGAAGGATCGTATGAATCTGGTAAAGGAAAATGTAAAGAATACACCGACTGAAATAAAATATCAGGCAGGACTGCATCGGAAAGCAATGGAACAGAATGTAAAAGACTTTAAAGAGGGCATAGCCGGAGAACGGAACAGAAGAGAAACGGGACGTCTGCAGGAGCAAAGCCGGATCCAGGCAGATGCAGGAAGGAAACGCCGTGAGATGTATCTTGCAAAACGAAGAAGTGAAACTGCGCTAAAACGTTATGATGGAATTGACTTCCACCAACGGATTCCGGTAAATGGAAAAGAACTGGATAAATACCGTGGTGTGGATGGCTTGAACCGCGGCGCAAAAGCAGGAAGAAGTTTTATTGACAGCAGAGGGCAGGTGCGGAAAGCATCAGATGAAAAATTACAGAACATGGCAGGAAGTGAAGAACGGATCAGGAAAAATGACCAGAAGGCAGAGCGCATAGGAACGCCGTTAGAGGATATCCGTTATAAACAGAGTGTAACCCGTCTTCCGTATTCAAACAGGGATGTAAGAAAAGAACTTGGAACTTATGGAACGATGTTAAACAGTGCGGATCAGGAAAAATTCATGGAAGGCCTGCATCAGCAGAAAAATGAAGATCTTAGACTGCAGGAGAGAAACGGTGGACAAAGCGTAAGAGAAACAGGAACAGGGACAGGGTCTGTGCCTGGTAGAACTGTCATAAGATCCGGCGGAAATGCAAAAGATTTAAGAAATGATGTGTTGACAGAGCGGAGAAGAACAGGAAGTACTGAAAGAAAAATGGAGACAGAAAATGCTGATCGGAGGAACGGGAGGAAGTAAAGAGAGATGAAACGTGTAAAACGGATCATATGTACTTTATGTATTTTATTTCCTGTTTTACTGTTTTCGATTTGTGGTGCGCTGCTGATTGGAACCACGGGCGATAGTGACGGTGGAGACCCGAAACATGCGTCCGGTCTTGGGTTATCTGACAAAGTAAGGGAATATGCAGCGTTTGTTGGAGATACGGCGGCGGAATACAACATACATGAGTATGAAAAGTATCTGCTTGCCATCATGATGGTTGAGACTGGAGGGGAAGGAAATGATCCGATGCAGTCACTTGGAAACAGTGGTCTGACAGAAGAAGAGAAAACCCCTTCGGAATCTATCAAGGCTGCAGTTGCATATTTTGCTATGTTGCTGCAGAAAGCGGACGCGTTAGGTTGTGATCTTGATACTGTGATCCAGGCATACAATTATGGAGCCGGATATATTGATTATGTATCAGTCAGGGGAAAGGCTCATACATTTCAGTTGTCGTGTGATTTTGCAAGCAGCAAATGCGGCGGCAGAAAAGTAAAGTATGATAATCCGGTTGCAATCGCACAGAATGGCGGATGGAGATATGACTACGGAAACATGTTTTATGTATATCTTGTAAAACAATATCTGGAGTCAGAGCCGTTACCGGCAGATACGGCGAATGCAGTTCTTGCGGAAGCTTATAAATATGAAGGCTGGAAATATGTCTGGGGTGGTTCAAGTCCACAGACATCCTTTGACTGCTCCGGGTTAACGCAATGGTGTTTTGGACAGGCGGGAGTGTCACTGCCGAGAACAGCGCAGGAACAGTATGAAGCCGTGCAGCACCTGGAATTGGAAGAAGCACAGCCGGGAGATCTGGTCTTTTTCACGAAAACATATAAGACAGGCAATTACATCACACACGTTGGGATCTATGCCGGAAATGGAAGGATGTTTCATGCCGGTAACCCGATCGGCTTTGCGGACTTAAATACAAGCTTCTGGAAAGAGCACTTTGTATGTATTGGAAGAGTCAGTACACCGTCGCAGTAAATGCGACGTCGCAACGGCAGAAAGGAAAAAGAAATGGAAAAAGGAAACAAAACAGGACAGGAAAAGAAAATGCAGCGTATGGTAAATGATCTGATTAAAATGGCAGAAAGAATAGATGCCACTTATTATGGAAGCTGGATTGAAGATGGAAGACAGTATGTTGCAGGTACTCATTTTTGCGTGAGTTTAAAACAATCTGTGGAATTGCCGGAACGGGATGGTTCGTATGTAAAGAATCAGATATACGACTATATGAAAAACGCACGAATCATGAATGAAAAAGAAACGACATTGCCGGATAAACTGGACCAGATGGTAAAAATTTTGAAAAAGGAAAGAGGAAGGTACAGATCGAAACGTATCTTTTGTTTCCTGGGAGACAGGGAAGCTGCAGTAAATGCGGAATATTTACTTATGCTTAGTCAGGTGACTGGTGCAAAAAGCGTCTATCTGTCAGAGAAAAGACCGGAAAAGAGCATAATCTATGGAAGCGGGGAAAATGGAGCATTTATTGTGTTGCCGGTATCTTTTACAGAAGAGGATCAGAAAAATTTCTGGATAGAATAGGAGATGTTTGAATATGAAGAAAGAACAGATAAAAGCGGTGATTGGTAAAGCGAAAAATAAACTCTGGCTGTTTTTAAAAAAGATATATGCGAAACTGCCGGAAAAAATGAAAGTACGTATCAGGAAGTTAAAACCGAAAGAAAAGATAAAAGGTGAGTATAAAGGCAGTGACCAGGCAGAAGAAATGCCGGTTTTAAAGGTATCTCCCAACAGGGGATGGATCCGGTTATTCTGGATTTTACTTGCAATCAGCATTATCTTAGGAATTTATAATAATTTCACATCGGTTGATACGGTCACGGTTGAAAAAGAGACTGTGATCGAGGAAAAACTGAAAGATACAAATGCCCTGGAGAGTTATGTAAAGGATTTTGCAGGTGTATATCATGCCTGGGAAAATACAGACCGGGAGATAAACAAGAGAGAAAAAGCACTGGAAAAGTATCTTCCGGAAACGCTTCAGCTTATGGATCATGGGATGATAACAACAGACTGTCCGACTGTTGCAGAAGTTGAATCCGTAGACATTTGGTCTGTGAAGGATCTTACAGATACGGAATATGAGATAACATATTGCGTAAAACAGAGAATATCGGAAGGTGAGCAGATCACGGAACAGAGTAATGCGTATCAGGTAATGGTTCACAAGGATGAAAAAGGAAAGATGTTGGTTATAAAAAACCCGACAGCATATGCGCTGCCGGGAAAATCTTCTTATGAACCGGAAGAAAAGGAAACAGACGGGAGCATTGATTTAAAAACTCAGAAGCAGATTGAAGATTTTTTAAATACATTTTTCAAACTTTATCCCCAGGCATCAGCGAAAGAACTTGTCTATTATGTAAAGGATGGTGTTCTTCCGGCGATCGGCAAGAATTATGTATATGACGGACTGGCAGGAAAAGTCTATTATATGGAAGGTGATCAGACGAAAGCGGAGGTATATGTAAGATATTTGGATCAGGACTTAAAGATCACGCAGATCATGCAGTATAAGCTGACACTGGAGAAGGGGGATAACTGGAAGATCGTGGAGGCAGAGTGATGAAAGAAAAGATAGAAAACTTTATCATGAAATTTTCATATCGGGAAATACGCAGGCGGAAAATGCAGGCTTTTAAATGGAGACTTGAGACATTAAGATTAATGGAAAAAGAAGAGCTGGAGTTTGAATATGTAGAACAAAAAGTGAAATGTGAACATAAAAAGAATGTTTGTGAAGTGCTGCTGATGATTGTTTTACTTGGAATCGTAATGGGTATCTGGAGAGAATTTTTTGCTTTTATAAGAATTTCATATCAGTACACTGTAACTTCCGGGTATGATGGCATAAAAGAAATGAACATTTGTTTTTTATTGTCTGTTATTTTGGCGGCGGCGTTAACACTGGCAATATTGATACCTGTACGTGATGGTGTTGAAGATATGAAAGCTGCAAAGAGAGATTTGGCGATCATTGAGATTGCAATGAGAGAAAAAGAAGATGAAAGATAGCAAAAAGACTTCATTCCGGTGTAATGCTGGGGTGGAGTCTTTTTTTAGTGTTAAAATGTTATTTTATAAAATAAAACAAAATAAGAGGACACTAGCAGACCTTAACCGCAGGGTGGAGTTTGTGGGTAAGTGGCTGTTTATGGAATCGTTGGTAACCGGGTGGGGAATGTTGTGGGAAAATGGTGGGAAAGAGGTTTTCCTTTTCCATGATTTTTCATACATTATCCATGCGGTTATCAATGATGGAATAGCGGCTTATCCATAAAATCCATGCTGTTTTTGATAATATGTGTTATTTTTATATGAAAAAAAATAATGTGTAAATTAAGTAAGAAAGAGTTGTCATAAGTTATTACTTGATATATGGTATACATGTGATATACAAAAATATAAGGAAAGTAGCTGTTTTTAAGGAATTTGAGATTAACATTTTCATAACTAAACTCCTCGGAGAAACCCCGGAACAGCGATGTTACCGGGGTTTCTTCATTTATGGGATTAGATTATCAAAAGGTGGATTTCATTTTTGGATAATCGAATCATATGATGTTGGGGTCAGATAGTGCATTTAAACATCTTGATTGACAAATTGCACAAAGCCGTGTCTGTTTTGTTCCGTTGTACGAAAATAAGAAAATCTAAGCCTGCCTGAGTCAGGTTTTCTCAGAGTGACGTGAACGGCAACAACGAGTCCTCCATGACTCGATGCTGCCTTGTTCTGCCATCCGTGGCAGAACATCACTGTGTATTACCAGGCAGTCTAAGATTTACTAATTTTCTCCCAAAGTCACAAAAGCAGTCTCGGCTTTGTGCAATTTGCCAGTCGTTATGTTGTGAATGCACTATTTGCCCCCAACATCATCATATTAAAATTCAGAAAATTATCAGAAAGGCCGGATATGAGAGAAAAAACATACAGTTTCACGATAGAAGAGATCCCGATCATTGTGACGAAAAAACGCATGAAAAATATGTATCTGCGTATCAGTAAAGAGGATGGCAGTGTGCGCATTTCGGCGCCGCATCAGATGAGCGACGAGCGGATTTACCGTTTTGCAAAGGAGCGGATCGACTGGATCCGGGTTTACAGGGAAAAATATCTGCGTGCGAAAGAGGGACGCAGGGAAGTAAGACAATTAAGCGAAGCGGAATTAAAACAGCAGAAACTGCTTTTGAAAAGAGAAGTGGAAAAATTGATTGCAAAATGGGAACCCGTCATGGGCGTAAAGGCATCCGGTGTTACGATACGCCAGATGAAAACACGCTGGGGTTCCTGCAATGTGAGGACACACCACATCAATATCAATCTCGCACTGGCGAAAAAGCCGCCGGAGTGTCTGGAGTATGTGGTTGTGCATGAACTGACACATATTTTAGAACCGAGTCATAATGCCGTGTTCTGGGGCTATATGACACAGTTTTATCCGAATTGGAAGCGTGTCAGAAAATATCTGAATGATGAAGTACCGGAATAAATGTTATACAAACTGATTTTGGGTTTCGTCATATTCGTAATCGATCATTTTTAATTTTTCAGTGATCGCATCGGCATCTGCATGAAATGCGGCAACAAGCTCAGAAAAAGACGGATAATTGTCGCGGAGCTGTGTATTGACGAAACTTAAAAGCATAGCAGGATCGTTTGGAAGATTTTGATATTCAGTCATAATAAACCTCGTTTCTTCTATATTATGGTAAACGGTTTGCCCGTGTAGTGGGTTGCCCATGATTACCGCAGATATGCGGTCTTTTCTGTGAACGGTTTCTATGCTAAAATAACATGGGAACGCAAAAAATGCAAGGAGACGATAACGGCATGGAACAAAAGATTGACAAAGAAGTGTTTGATAAATTTTTTACGGAGAGTTACTGTCCGGTTGACTATACAACGGTAAAGGAAGAGTTCGAACAGATCGCATCGGTGGGAAATGATATTTTTACCGGAAGTTATGAGGCAAGAAATTTAAACCGCGAGAATTTCATCCTATACCTGACCAGTGAGGCATATTGTGATTTTGAAGCTGCCGTGCAGGAGGCGATGGATGATCTGAACCCGGAGATCTTAGATGCAGTTATGGATGTGACGGAAAACACACCGGACGGAGACGAGATCACTGAGAAATACTGGGATACCCAGCGCACACTTTTGAAAGAATTTTTAGAACAGCTTTATGACGAAGTGATCTCAACGTGGAGATAATGTTCTGCGGAAGAGTCGGAAGTGAAAGATAAGCAGCAGACAGGATATGGAAAATACGGCAATAAGAATTGGAGGATGTTATGGCGAGCTGTGACAGTTGTGTATACAATGTATACGATGAAGATGATGAGGAATATTACTGCGAAGTGGACATGGACGAGGATGATGCTGCGCGCCTGATGCAGGGACATTATAAAGAGTGTCCGTACTACCAGCTGGATGATGAGTATGCGGTGGTAAGGCATCAGATGTAATGTTACAGACAGATAATAAGCAAAAAGAATGGAGAAATATATGAGTTTGGGCAATATAAAAAAAAAGAAAAGATTACTGGCGTTATTGTTATGTACGACACTGGCGGGGGCGTCTTTTATGACGGGATGTGGCAGCAAAGCGGATGAAAACGGATCTGCCCAGGTGTCTGCTGAAGAGAAAAATGTCACAGAAATACAAGGGCAGGGAGAACAGACTGCAACAGAGCAGATCATGACAGAAGCGACAGAAACTGCACAGACAAAAACACAGGAAACAGAGCAGACGGAAGAAACAGAGCCGGCAGAACTGGCACCAACGGAGACCCGGGAAACAGAAGAAATCATTACAACAGAGGTGATTAAGGGAGAAGCAGATTCGGAGCAGGAGAGTGCATCATCACAGACTGCGGACACAGAGCAGTCTGCTGAGGCTGGAAATCCCCAGACTGGCACAGAGCAGTCTGCTGAGATGGAAAACACGCAGACAGATACAGCCCAGACAAACATTTCCGGTAATCTCGTTGTGATCGACGCCGGACATCAGGCAAAAGGAAATAACGAAAAAGAGCCGATCGGGCCAGGCGCATCTGAGACAAAAGCGAAAGTTGCTTCCGGTACAACAGGTGTGGCGAGCGGGCTTGCGGAATACGAACTGACACTTCAGGTATCTTTAAAGCTGCAGCAGGAACTTACGGCGCGCGGCTATCAGGTGTTGATGATCCGGACGACCAATGATGTCAATATCAGTAATTCCGAGCGTGCGGCAGTTGCCAATAATAATCATGCGGCAGCGTTTATCCGAATCCATGCAAATGGAAGCACCAATGCAGCAGCAAACGGTGCGATGACGATCTGCCCGACGGCGGCAAATCCATATTGTTCAAATATTTATCAAAATTCGAGAAAACTTTCTGACTGCATTATTAACTCCATGTGTGTGGCAACCGGGGCAAAGAGCGAAGGCGTCTGGGAGACAGACACGATGAGCGGTATCAACTGGTGCCAGGTTCCGGTTACGATCGTTGAGATGGGGTATATGACCAATGCAGAGGAAGATCTTAAGATGGCAACCGACGATTACCAGCAGAAGATCGCATCAGGAATCGCAGATGGTGTAGATGCTTATTTTGGAAAATAAAATGAGGAATGTGTACGGGTCACATGGATGTGTGAACAGTTGTAGAATGGTTACAAGATCTTAAGATAATAAAAAAGAAAAGCTGACTGCCGGAATGACCGGTAAGCCAGCTTTTCTTTTTCATGTGTCAAATTTATTTCATACTGTTTTTTACAGCAGCTTCTACAAATCCTTTGAATAACGGATGTGGACGGTTCGGTCTGGATTTGAACTCCGGATGTGCCTGTGTTGCAAGGAACCACGGATGATCCGGAATCTCGATCATTTCTACGATTCTTCCATCCGGGGAAGTACCACAGAGTTTCATGCCGCCTTCGGTAAGTGCTGCACGGAAATCGTTGTTAACCTCGTAACGATGACGATGTCTTTCGTGAATTTCCTCTGAACCGTAAAGCTCGCGGGCTTTAGATGTTGGATCTAATACACATGGATAAGAACCAAGTCTTAAAGTACCGCCGATATCTTCCACACCATTCTGATCCGGCATCAGTGCGATGACAGGATGTGTGGTGTTCGGATCAAGCTCAACGCTGTGTGCATCATGGAAGCCACAGACATGTCTTGCAAATTCAATGATGGCTACCTGCATACCAAGGCAGAGACCAAGGTATGGAACATTGTTTTCACGGGCATACTTTGCAGCGGAGATCATACCTTCAACACCGCGGGAACCAAATCCTCCCGGAACAATGATGCCTGCCATATCGCCAAGCAGCTCTTTGGCATTGTCGTCATTTAAAGTTTCAGAATCGATCCAGTGAAGATCAATGGTAGCGCGCTCAGCGATACCGCCGTGTTTTAATGCCTCTACTACGGAGATATATGCATCATGCAGAGCGATATATTTTCCGACTAAAGCGATCTTTACTTCTTTGTTCGGATGACGCAGGGCGTCTACCATGGATTCCCAGTCTTTTAAATCGGGTTCCGGGCAGTCTAAATGCAGAGCCTTACATGCAACCTTGGCAAGATTTTCTTTTTCCATGGCAAGAGGTGCTTCGTAAAGGTACTCAACATCAAGATTCTGCAGTACATTGCCGTTTGGAACATTACAGAACAGGGCAATCTTGTCTTTTAAACTCTGGTCAAGTTCATGTTCGGAACGGCAGACGATGATATCCGGCTGGATACCCATTCCCTGAAGTTCTTTTACACTTGCCTGTGTCGGTTTCGTCTTAAGTTCACCGGAAGCCTTGATATAAGGGATCAGTGTCACATGGATCAGGATCGCATTTTCGTGTCCGACCTCATGCTGGAACTGACGGATCGCCTCTAAGAAAGGCTGGCTTTCGATATCTCCTACGGTACCACCAACCTCGATGATCGCGATATGTGTTTCATCGGAAGTGAAATTGCGGTAAAAACGGCTCTTGATCTCATTTGTAATATGCGGAATAACCTGAACGGTACCTCCACCGAAATCACCGCGGCGCTCTTTCTGGAGCACAGACCAGTAAACTTTACCGGTGGTCACGTTGGAATTTTTTGTTAAACTTTCATCGATAAAACGTTCATAATGTCCCAAGTCCAAGTCTGTTTCTGCACCGTCATCGGTAACGAAGACTTCACCATGCTGGATCGGGTTCATGGTTCCGGGATCGATATTGATATACGGATCGAATTTCTGCATGGTTACTTTGTATCCACGTGCTTTTAATAATCTTCCAAGGGAAGCAGCCGTGATACCTTTACCAAGACCGGAAACGACACCGCCGGTGACAAAGACATATTTTACAGGCATAGGGTTTTCCTCCTCATAATTATAGTAAATAAAAAAATTTCACGTATTTAATAACCCATATAGTATACAACTAAGTTTCCGCAAAATCCAGCAAAACTTAAAAAAGATAAAAGTGAATTTAGAAATAATTTAGAAATCACACCAAAAGTTCATGAACTGCGTATTGCTTTTGCGTTTGGTTTTCAATATAATAAAGAAGATATTGACGAATATCAGATAAAATCCAGATGTGGCATAGGCCGCAGATGTTTGGAAAGGATAGATTATGGATAATCAGGGACCAAATAATTACAATAATGGAAATAACAATTACAACAATAACGGTGGTAATAACGGCGGCAATGGCGGTGGTAATAATGGCGGTAACGGCGGCAGGGACAACCATAACGGACAGCTCATCATGGCATTTGTCCTGGTTTCCCTCATCGTGTTGTTTATCATGAGCATGGTGTCAAACCGTTTTTCACAGATGAGCACTCAGGAGATCTCTTATTCGGAATTTTTAGAAAAAGTAGAGGCAGGAGAAGTCAAATCCGTAGAGATCGGTTCTTACGAGATCGATATCACGCCGGTCACAAAGGATAAGAGTCCTTATCAGCCGACTTATTACTGCGGACGTGTGGCAGATGAAGATCTGATCCCGCTTTTGAAAGAAAAAGGTGTGGAGATCTACGGAGTGATTCCGGATAACACTTCCACCTGGATCTACAGCATTTTAAGTTATCTGATCCCATTAGTACTGATCTGGGTACTGCTCGGCTTTTTGATGAAACGTATGGGCGGCGGTGCTATGGGTGTTGGCAAGAGCAATGCCAAAGTTTATGTCGAGAAGCAGACAGGTGTTACCTTTAAGGATGTAGCAGGACAGGATGAAGCGAAAGAGTCCTTACAGGAAGTTGTTGATTTCCTGCACAATCCGAAGAAATATTCAGAGATTGGTGCAAAGCTGCCGAAAGGTGCACTTTTAGTAGGACCTCCTGGTACTGGTAAAACATTGCTTGCAAAAGCGGTGGCAGGTGAGGCGAAGGTTCCGTTCTTCTCACTGGCAGGATCGGATTTCGTGGAGATGTTTGTCGGTGTCGGAGCTTCCCGTGTGCGTGACCTGTTTAAGGAAGCACAGAAACAGGCACCGTGTATTATCTTCATCGATGAGATCGATGCGATCGGTAAGAGCCGTGACACCCGCTATGGCGGCAATGATGAACGTGAGCAGACGTTAAACCAGTTACTGGCAGAGATGGATGGTTTCGATACATCGAAGGGACTTCTGATCTTAGCAGCGACAAACCGTCCGGAGGTACTTGATAAGGCGCTGCTTCGGCCGGGACGTTTTGACCGTCGTATTATCGTAGATAAACCTGACTTAAAAGGACGTTTAGAGACATTAAAAGTCCATTCCAAAGATGTTATGATGGATGAGACCGTAGATCTTGATGCACTTGCACTGGCAACGGCCGGACTCGTAGGATCTGATCTTGCAAATATGATCAACGAGGCTGCGATCAATGCTGTTAAAAATGGAAGAAAGTTTGTCAATCAGGCGGATTTATTTGATGCATTTGAGCTTGTTGCAGTCGGAGGAAAAGAGAAAAAAGACCGTATCATGAGTGACAAGGAGCGCAAGATCGTATCTTATCATGAAGTAGGACATGCGATGGTAACAGCATTGCAGAAAAATACCGAGCCGGTACAGAAGATCACGATCGTGCCGCGTACCATGGGTGCACTTGGATATACCTTACAGACTCCGGAAGAAGAGAAATATTTACAGACCAAAGATGAGCTGCTTGCAAAGATCACGACTTATATGGCAGGCCGTGCGGCAGAGATGCTTGTATTTGGTTCTGCGACCAGCGGTGCAGCAAACGATATCGAGAGTGCAACCTCGATCGCAAGAGCTATGGTCACACAGTACGGTATGTCTGATAAATTTGGCATGATGTGTCTTGCAACGGTTGAAAACCAGTACTTAGATAACCGTGCAGGATTAATCTGCGGTGAGGAGACAGCCGCACAGATCGATCAGGAAGTACTGTCCATCATCAACAACAGTTATGATGAAGCATATCGCATGCTTGAAGAAAACAGGGAAGTCCTTGATAAGATCTCCGAATATCTCTACGAGCATGAGACGATCACCGGAAAAGAATTTATGAAGATTTTCCGCGAGTTAAAAGGAATCCCGGAGCCGGAAGAAGAGGAGAAAAAAACATTCTTCGAACAGGCAGAGGATGCTAAAAATGCGTTAGAGCAGGCGAAAACAGAAGAACATGCAAAAACGGAAGGACAGACAGAAATAAAAAAGCAGGCAGAAGCAGAAACTTCACGTGCAGCGGAAGATCAGAATACTGTATCCTTGGAAAAGGGCAGTTTTATTGATCAGGTCGTAGACGATCAGACAGCAGCACATGAGGAACACCAGAAATAACGCAGCAGAGGCTTCGCTGAAGAAGTATCAGAAATAAAAGCTGAAAAATAAGATAAATATCAGCAGGATAAGTATAAACAGAACGATCAGAGCAGGAATGAGGTTTCATGTTTAACATCGCAGAAGAATTAAAAAAACTCCCGGATCAGCCGGGAGTTTATATTATGCACGACAGCCACGATGCGATCATATATATTGGAAAGGCTGTCAGCTTACGAAAGAGAGTACACCAGTATTTCCAGCCGAGTCATGATGAGGGAATCAAAAAGGCGCAGATGGTAAAACAGATCGCACGTTTCGAGTATATTATTACAGACTCGGAATTAGAGGCACTTGTCTTAGAGTGCAATCTGATCAAGGAGCATTGTCCAAAATACAATACCATGCTGCGTGATGATAAAACATATCCCTATATCCGGGTAACGGTCGGCGAGGATTTTCCAAGGGTACTTTTTTCACGTCAGCAGAAAAAAGATAAGTCCAGATATTTTGGACCATATACCAGTGCAGGGGCGGTAAAGGATACGATCGAACTGATCAATAAACTTTACCAGCTCCGCACCTGCAGCCGTGTTCTGCCAAGAGATATCGGCAAGGAGCGTCCGTGTCTGAACTATCACATCCACCAGTGTCAGGCGCCGTGCCAGGGATATATCAGTAAAGAAGAGTATCGGGAAAGAGTCGATGCTGCCGTTGAATTTTTAAATGGAAATTATGCGCCGATCTTAAAATCATTAGAACAGAAAATGAATGAGGCATCCGAAAATCTGGAGTTTGAGAAGGCAATCGAATACCGGGAACTTTTAGGCAGTGTGCGTCAGATCGCGCAGAAGCAGAAGATCACGCATACAGATGGAGAGGATAAAGATATCATCGCACTTGCGTCGGATGACAGGGATGCAGTGGTTCAGGTATTTTTCATCCGCGATGGAAAGCTGATCGGCAGGGATCATTTTTATGTCAGAGTCGGAACAGAAGATACCAAAAGCCAGATCTTAACAACCTTTTTAAAACAGTTTTATTCAGGGACACCGTTTATCCCAAGAGAGATCATGCTGCCGGAGGAGATTGAGGATCACGAGGTCCTAGCTGAGTGGCTGGGTGAAAAACGTGGTGCAAAGGTTTATATCCGTGTTCCGCAGAAGGGCATGAAGGAGAAGTTAGTCGAGCTGGCACAGAAAAATGCAGAACTGGTTCTTTCGCAGGATCGTGAGAAAATCAAACGCGAGGAGGGAAGAACCATCGGTGCAATGAAAGAAATCGAACATCTTCTGGGGATGGAAGGTCTTTCGCGTGTCGAGGCATACGATATTTCAAACATTAATGGTTTTGAGACAGTTGGTTCCATGATCGTTTATGAGAAAGGAAAGCCAAAGCGCAGTGATTACCGTAAATTTAAGTTAAAAACAATCACAGGACCGGATGATTATGCGTCGATGCATGAGGTGCTGACCAGACGTTTTACGCACGGCATGCAGGAGAAAAAAGATCTTGCTGAACGTGAAATAGCGGAAGAATATGGAAGTTTTACAAGATTTCCGGACCTTATCATGATGGATGGCGGACGTGGGCAGGTCAATATTGCGCTTAAAGTACTCGATGAGCTGAAGATAAATATTCCGGTCTGTGGTATGGTAAAAGATGATAATCACCGTACCCGCGGGTTATACTATCAGAATAAGGAAATACCGATCGAGCGGACGAGTGAGGGATTTAAACTGATCACAAGAATCCAGGACGAGGCACACCGGTTTGCGATCGAATATCACAGATCCCTGCGAAGCAAAGAACAGGTACACTCTGTGCTTGACGATATTCCGGGCATCGGTCCGGCACGAAGAAAAGCCTTAATGCGCCGGTTCCAGTCACTTGAGGCGATCCGTGAGGCTTCGGAGGAAGAACTCGCAAAGACAGAGTCGATGAATGAGCAGGCGGCACGGGCAGTTTATTCTTTTTTCCGGGAAGATAAACACGGGTATTCAAGTTGAAGAATTCCGGTATCTATGGTAAAATGTCGTCAGAATCGTTACGAAAAATATGTTTAGGAGAGGACAAAGGATATGGAAGGTGTTGGAGTAGCAAAGATCGCACAGATCATGGATTTATGTAATTTTCTGCCAGATATGGAATTAAAGGGACATCGCATTATGATCAGTGATGTGAACAGACCAGCATTACAGCTCAGTGGATATTTTAAACATTTTGAACAGTCCAGGGTTCAGATCATCGGTACTGTAGAGTACACATATCTGCAGCAGTTAGATGAAGAAAAACGTGAAAAGATCTATCGTGAATTTATGGGATATGATATCCCTTGTGTCATTTTCTGCAGGGATTTACAGCCGGATGAATCATTCTTAAAGATTGCAGAGGAGAAGAACATCCCGGTGCTTGGCACAAAACGCAGTACTTCTGAGTTTATGGCAGAACTTATCTACTGCCTGAATGAACAGCTTGCACCGTGTATCACGATCCATGGAGTTTTAGTAGATGTCTATGGTGAGGGACTTCTGATCATGGGCGAGAGCGGTATCGGAAAGAGCGAAGCAGCCCTTGAGCTGATCAAGAGAGGACACCGTCTTGTAACAGATGATGTGGTAGAGATCCGCAAGATCAATGAGCACACGCTGATCGGAACATCACCGGATATCACACGTTATTTTATTGAACTCCGCGGTATCGGGATCATCGATGTAAAGACACTGTTTGGTGTAGAATGTGTAAAGGAAAAACAGCAGATCGACCTCGTCATCAAGTTAGAGGACTGGAAGAAAGAAAATGAGTATGACCGTCTCGGCTTAGAGGAAGAATATACAGAGTTCCTTGGCAACAAGGTAGTGTGTCATTCCCTGCCGATCCGTCCGGGACGTAACCTTGCCGTCATCTGTGAGGCGGCGGCTGTCAACCACAGACAGAAAAAGATGGGATACAATGCGGCACAGGAGCTTTACCGTCGTGTGCAGGAGAATCTCACCAAAAAATCTTCGGATGATGATGAATAATAAAAGTCCGGAGTTAAAAAGAATAGCATAAATGGAGGCATAATCAGTCATGGAAAGAAAAAACGCATGGGAGAAATACCCGGAAGGCAAAAAAAGAAAAGAGGTATTTCAGTTTGCAGAAGATTACAGAAAATTTATTTCGGAATGCAAAACAGAGCGTGAGTGTACCACAGAGTTTGCAAAAAGAGCTGAGGAAGCTGGATTTGTAAATCTGGATAAAGTATTGGAAAAAGGAACAAAATTAAAAGCCGGAGACCGTGTGTATGCAAACAACATGGGAAAAGGAATCGCCATGTTTGTGATCGGAAAGAAGAGCATGGAAGAAGGAATGAACATTCTCGGAGCACATATCGATTCCCCACGTATGGATTTAAAACAGGACCCATTATATGAGGATACGGATTTTGCAATGTTAGATACCCATTATTATGGAGGTATCAAAAAATACCAGTGGGTAACACTTCCACTTGCATTGCACGGCGTGATCGTCAAAAAAGACGGAACCGTTGTGAAAGTCAATGTCGGAGATAAACCTGGTGACCCGGTATTTGGTGTCAGCGATCTTTTAATTCACTTATCCGGAGAGCAGCTTGAGAAAAAGGCGGCAAAGGTGATCGAGGGAGAGAACCTTGATCTTATCATTGGAAGTATTCCGGCAGAGGAAGCAGGCGATGACAAGGAAGCTGCAAAAGAAAAAGTAAAAGCAAATATCATGAAGATCCTTGCAAAGGAATATGATATAGAGGAAGAAGATTTCTTATCAGCAGAAATCGAGGTTGTTCCAGCAGGAGAGGCAAGAGATTACGGTTTTGACCGCAGTATCATTATGGGATATGGTCATGATGACAGAGTATGTGCATACCCGTCCTTTATGGCAATGCTTGCAATGAAAAAACCGGAGATCACGAGTGTCTGTCTGCTTGTAGATAAAGAGGAGATCGGCAGTGTCGGTGCAAGCGGCATGCAGTCACGTTTCTTTGAAAATACGGTTGCAGAGGTTATGAATGCAGCAGAGGATTATTCAGAATTAAAATTAAGACGCGCTCTGAAAAATTCCAAAGTACTTTCATCCGATGTATCCGCAGCATTTGATCCGAATTATCCGTCTGTTATGACAAAACGTAATGCAGCATACTTTGGAAGAGGACTTGTATTTAATAAATATACCGGCGCAAGAGGAAAATCCGGTTCAAATGATGCAAATGCAGAGTATGTCGGATATTTAAGAAATATCATGGATAACAATAATGTATCATTCCAGACAGCAGAGCTTGGAAAAGTAGACCAGGGCGGCGGCGGAACGATCGCATACATTCTGGCAAATTACGGAATGAGTGTTATCGACAGTGGTGTTGCAGTATTAAATATGCATGCTCCATGGGAACTTATCAGCAAAGTAGACTTATATGAAGCATATAACGGTTATGTTGCATTCTTAAAAGAAGCGTAAAACCATAGAATTGAGGAAAGCATGAATCAGCAGTTTTTGACAGAACTTAAAGCAGTCACAGCAGAAAACAGAATATTTACGGATGAACCGATGAAAAAACATACGACATTCCGTGTGGGTGGTCCGGCAGATGTTTTAATACAGCCTAAGAGAGCAGAACTGGCATCCGTTATCCGTCTGTGCAGAGAGTATGATATCCCGTATCAGGTCATCGGAAACGGAAGCAATCTTTTAGTGGGCGACCGTGGAATCAGGGGTGCTGTGATCGAGATGCTGTCAAAAAAAGATGAGATTTGTGTGGAAGATGACTGCATCACTGTGGGAGCAGGAATGTTGTTGTCAAAGACAGCAAACTGTGCGGCAGAGCATGGTCTGACCGGCATGGAATTTGCAGCCGGGATTCCGGGCAGCATCGGTGGTGCTGTTGTCATGAATGCGGGCGCTTACGGCGGTGAGATGAAGGATATCTTAACCGCTGTGACCGTCTTAGATAAAGATGGCAATGAGAAAAAACTTACGGTAGAAGAACTTGAACTTGGCTACCGGACAAGCTGTATTTTAAAAAAAGGTTATATTGTAACAGAAGCAAAGATGAAACTTTTGCATGGAGAGGAAAAAAAGATCCGTGCCCGCATGGATGAGTTAAAGAAACAGAGGGTGGAAAAACAGCCGCTTGAGTTTCCAAGTGCAGGAAGTACTTTTAAAAGACCGGAAGGATATTTTGCGGGAAAACTCATCATGGATGCAGGGTTAAGAGGTTATCAGGTGGGAGATGCGCAGGTGTCAGAAAAACACTGTGGATTTGTCATCAACCGGGGAAATGCTACGGCAGCGGATGTAAGGACCCTGATGCAGAATGTTTCAGATATTGTGGAAGAAAAGTTTGACGTCAGGTTAGAACCGGAAGTCAAGATGACCGGTGAATTTTAAACAGGCTTTAGATGCGCGGGAAACGCTCTGGAATGGAGAATAGTGTGAAAAATAAGATTTTTCACACGCAAGATTTGTGCTTACGCACAAACTTGAGATGCGCAAAAAGCAGCGCAAGAATGGAGAATAAGATGAAGTTCGTAATTTTAACAGGAATGTCGGGAGCAGGAAAAAGTACAGCGATAAAGATGATGGAAGATATAGGGTTTTATTGCGTTGATAATCTTCCTATTCCGCTACTGGAAAAGTTTGTAGAACTTACAACATTACAGAGTGCGGAATTACAGAAAGTTGCGGTCGGCATTGATATACGAAGCGGTCAGTCATTTGATGAGCTGCATAGTGTGTTAGACCGGATGAAAGAAAATGGCGTTGAATATGAGATCCTGTTTTTGGATGCCGAGGATTCTGTCCTGGTAAAACGATATAAAGAAACGAGAAGAAACCATCCGTTATCCGGCGGCGAGCGTGTGGATAAGGGAATTGAAGAGGAAAGAAAGCGTCTGGCGTTTTTAAAAGAGCGTGCAGATTATATTATAGATACAAGCCAGCTTTTGACGAGAGAGTTAAAAGCCGAGTTGGACAAAATATTTATACAGAATCAGGATTATAAGAATTTATTTATCACGATTCTGTCGTTTGGATTCAAATATGGAATACCGGTCGATTCCGATCTGGTATTTGATGTCCGTTTTCTTCCAAACCCATATTATGTGGAGGGATTGCGGGCAAAGACCGGAAATGATAAAGAAATTCAGGATTATGTCATGCAGTTTCAGGAAGCAAATGTCTTTCTTGACAAACTTGAAGATATGCTGGAATTTCTGATCCCGAATTACATTACGGAGGGCAAGAACCAGCTTGTGATCTCCATCGGATGTACCGGGGGAAAACACCGGTCTGTTACACTGGCGAATGAATTATACAAACGTTTGTCGGGAAGAAAAGGTTATGGACTTAAAATCGAGCATCGGGATATTGGCAAAGATGCTTTAAGGGGAAAATAAAGAATGTCTTTTTCAAGTGAAGTGAAACAGGAGCTGGCGAAGCAGAGTGGAAAGAGCAGACATTGCCAGATCGCAGAACTTGCAGCGCTGGTTGCTTTTGAAGGAAAACGTCAGCGGCTAATCGGGGATGCAGGTGATGTGTTAGATTCGGAAAATCCGCTTTTGCAGGAAAAATATGGACTGTTACTGACTCAGTTGTTCCAGATTAATATAGAGGAAATAGATACACTGTCAGCCGAACGTGTCCTTGAGACGATCAAAATGTGGAACCAGTCTTTTGGAGGGGCACAGATCACTGATATGGTAAATGGAATTTTGCTGCAGCAGACCTGCTGCAGGCGGGCATTTATCCGGGGAGCATTTTTAGCGGGTGGATCGATCAGTGATCCGAATAAATCTTACCATTTTGAAATTGTCTGCAGAGGTATCGAACAGGCAAAACAGCTTCAGGATACGATCAACAGTTTTGATATGGAAGCAAAGATCGTGGTGCGAAAAAAACATCAGGTCGTATATTTAAAAGAGGGTGCGCAGATCGTGGATATGTTAAATATTATGGAAGCGCATGTGGCATTGATGAATCTTGAGAATGTGCGGATATTAAAAGAAATGAGAAACTCCGTTAACCGCAAGGTAAATTGTGAGACGGCAAATATCAGCAAAACTGTTACAGCAGCAGTAAAACAGCTTGGCGATATTGAATATATTAAGCAGAATGCAGGTTTAGACAGTCTGCCGGAAAACTTAAAAGAAATGGCATTGCTGCGGTTAGAGTACCCGGATACACCACTTAAGGAACTGGGAACTTACCTTGATCCGCCTGTCGGAAAATCAGGAGTGAACCACAGACTGCGCAGAATCAGTGAGATCGCAGATGAACTGCGTGGGAAAGAACCGTGTGAAAAATAATATTTTCACATACGAACTTGACATGCTCTTAGAATTGAGAACAGAGCAAACAGGAATGGAGGATATCATGAAAAAGAGTGTAGTGGTAAATATGCAAAACGACATGGAAGCAAGACCGATCGCACTTTTAGTGCAGAAGGCAAATCAGTTTTCAAGCCGGATCTATATGGAATCTGCTGACAACAAGAGAGTGAATGTCAAAAGCATTATGGGAATGATGAGCATGGCTCTTTTAAATGGTGAAGAAGTTGTGATCGATGCTGAGGGCGAGGATGAACAGGAAGCAATCGCAGCAATCGAGGAATTTCTGACAAAATAACAGGACAGGTGTAGGAAACTTATGGAAGAAAAGAAAACACTATTATTTATTTTCAATCCATTTTCTGGAAAAGCGCAGATTAAAAACCAGCTTATGGATATCGTGGATACCATGGTGAAGGCAGGGTATGAGGTAACAATTTATCCGACACAGGCACCGGAAGATGCGATACATAAAGTGGAAACAGATGCAGAAAAATATGATCTTGTTGTATGCAGCGGAGGAGACGGTACGCTTGATGAAGTGGTAAGTGGTATCATGCATAAAGGACTTACTGTACCGTTAGGATATATTCCGGCGGGAAGCACCAATGATTTTGCAACTTCACTTGGAATTCCAAAGGATATGGTAAAGGCAGCAGATGCAGCAGTGAATGGAAGAGCATTTCCGTGTGATATCGGTGCATTTAACAATGATTATTTTGTCTATGTGGCAGCTTTCGGACTTTTTACGGAGGTCTCTTATAAGACAAGCCAGGAATGGAAAAATGTACTTGGACATGCAGCATATATTCTGGAAGGAATGCGCAGTCTGCATGATATCCCATCGTTTACCATGCAGGTTGAGTATAATAATGTGCGTATCCAGGATGAATTTATCTATGGAATGATCAGCAATTCCACATCGGTGGGTGGATTTAAGGGAATGACCGGAAAAGATGTGCGCTTAGACGATGGCGTGTTTGAGGTTACCCTGATCAAAAAACCACGCAATCCGATTGAACTCAACGAGATTATTGCATCACTCATCAATCTGGTGGATGATACGGATATGATCTATTCGTTTAAGTCAGATGAAGTAAAGTTCATGGCAAGAGAGAAAGTTCCGTGGACATTGGACGGGGAATTTGGCGGAGCGCATGAGGAAGTTGTCGTAAAAAATATCTGCCGTGCTGTTGATATTATGGTTCCGGGAAACAAATGAGAAAGATTGTTATAAATTTAACTTTATTTTTTGAAAGAAGTAATATATAATACCCATAGGGTAAAAATATTAATTTTATGGAGGAATAAGACATGTTAGTATCTGCAAAAGAAATGTTAGACAAAGCAAAAGCTGGTCACTATGCAGTTGGTCAGTTCAACATTAATAACCTGGAGTGGACAAAATCTGTTCTGCTTACAGCAGAGGAGTTAAGATCCCCGGTTATCTTAGGCGTTTCTGAAGGCGCTGGAAAATATATGACAGGTTTCGGTACTGTAGCAGCTATGGTAAAAGCTATGCATGATGAGTTAGGAATCACAGTTCCGGTTGCATTACACTTAGATCATGGTACTTACGAAGGATGCTATAAATGTATCAAAGCAGGATTTACATCCATCATGTTCGACGGTTCCCATTATCCAATCGATGAGAACGTTGAGAAAACAAAAGAGCTCGTATCCGTTGCTCATGCAATGGGAATGTCCATCGAGGCAGAAGTTGGTTCTATCGGTGGTGAGGAAGACGGCGTTGTAGGTATGGGCGAGTGCGCTGATCCGGAAGAGTGCAAGAGAGTTGCAGATCTTGGTGTGGACATGCTTGCAGCCGGTATCGGTAATATTCATGGTAAATATCCGGCAAACTGGAAAGGATTAAGCTTCGAGACTCTTGATTCTATCCAGAAATTAACAGGTCAGATGCCGTTAGTACTTCACGGAGGTACAGGTATTCCGGAAGACATGATCAAGAAAGCAATCTCCCTTGGAGTAGCTAAGATCAACGTTAACACAGAGTGCCAGTTATCTTTCGCAGATGCTACACGTAAATATATCGAAGCTGGTAAAGATTTAGAGGGTAAAGGATTTGATCCTCGTAAATTATTAGCTCCAGGTGCAGAAGCAATCAAAGCTACTGTAAAAGAGAAGATGGAATTATTCGGCTCTGTAGGTAAGGCTTAATATCCGAATCAGATTTCTTGAGATGAAACACAATGCTCCGGAGGCAGACAGGAATGTCTGTGCCCGGAGCATTTTTTATGTGTAAACACTTGGTTTTACAGTCGCCTTGTGGTACACTTAGTGTGGTTTTGAATCGATTACAGGAGGATACTATCGGTGGCAGAGAACTACATCATGATTAACGATATAATGGAAGAGCATCATGCCCGGATGCAGAATCTGCGGAAGTACTATCCTTTTTTTGTTTTAAATGAGACAACGTTTACCCAGTACAAGGACGGCAAGTATTCCGACCTGGATATGGGATATATTACGATGGCCAGCCTGCGGTTTCTGATCAATGAGAATCAGTTTAACGAGCAGACTGTTACCTATGAACAGTATGAGGCATTTTTGCTGGAGCTTCTGCATCGGGATTTTCATTTGCAGGAGTCACCGGAGGAAGAGAGCGAGCTGGCAGGCTACATATTTGATAAGCTGAAAAATGACGGCAGACCGTTTGAGTTTCATTTCTTCGATCCGGAGGATAAGAAAAGGAAAACAGCCAGAGTGAAGCTGATCGAGAGCGAGATTGAGGACCAGGTTGTAAGATATCATATCACTGCAGAGGGAATCGAGTTTTATCTGGATACCAAGGAAGTGAAGGATGAGAGCAAGATCAGTGTGCAGCAGCTGCTTTTGGAGAAGATGATTACAGCCAAGAACTTCAAGGGTGGTATAGAGGTTGTTCACCGGATCAACAGTGAGGTGAAGCGTCTGCTGGCACAGAAGGAATCCGTTATAGCATTGCTGAGCCATGATGTGTTTAAGGGAGCAGAGGCTTGTGAGAATTATATGGCGACGGTTGCCAGATGGTTTGAAGAGGAGCAGAAGCTGTTCGCCAAGAACAAGGCGCTGATCGAGCAGACACTGGCGAAGGCGAGTGTAAGTGAAGCCGGAGCGAAGGAAACGACTGCGTTTTATCGTTCTCTGGAGGAAATCAGCCGCCTGGAAACAGAGTTGAAGAAGACGATACACCGGCACGGGAAGCTGATCCGGGAGACAACCGACCTGCAGAATATTGCAGATCAGATGATCCATCAGGCGAAGATCCGCAGACTGCGGAATGTATTTGATTTTCGGGGCAGTCTTCAGAGGCTGAAGGAGCGGGATGATCCGGCAGCTATGCGGTATATACTGGCACCGCTGTTTGCACCGAAGATTGAGAAGAGCTTTAATCTAAATGCAATTGATAATATGCTGACCTATAAGACAGAGCAGGCAGATCACGGCGAGAAGATCATAAAGGAAGAAACGAATCGGAATTTCCACTATGAGGATGAGAAAGAGGATGAGAGAATCCTTCATAACTTCGGTCAGATGTTTTATGAGCTGTTGGATCAGTTGGAGAAGAAGGAATCCATTGAGCTAAAGGAGTTCAGTGCGATTCTGGAAATCCGGTATGGAGATCAGTTCTTAAAGAACGGCGATTATTACTCATTCCTGGTTCATCTGGCACAGAAGTCGGAGTATTCTGTTCGGAAGCTGTATGAGAAGCCGGAGACCTTCCTTGAGAATCTGGTGCAGGAA
>OIYP01000261.1_pt1 | contig 36180 bp, 30 predicted proteins | sample 1588261 | NCBI WGS metagenome assembly OIYP01 (sample SAMN03283293) | human gut metagenome | biome: human-associated habitat; material: feces | host: Homo sapiens | place: Peru | collected 2012
TGCTGCTGAGGAGCAAGTTCCGCCCCGAGTTCCTGAACCGTCTGGACGAGATCGTGTTCTACAAGCCCCTGACCAAGGACAACATCACCAAGATCATCGACCTGCAGATCGACAAGCTGAACGAGCGTCTTGCCGAGCAGCAGATCACCTGCCGCCTGACAGATGCAGCCAAGCAGCACATTGTGGACGAAGCCTACGACCCCGAGTTCGGTGCCCGTCCTCTGCGCCGCTATGTGCAGCACACCGTAGAGACCATGCTCAGCCGCAAGATTCTGGAAGGCCGCATCACCACCGGCTCCACCGTCACCGTGGACTGCCGGGATGGCGAACTGGTGCTGGCATAACCGCATAAACACTTTGACCCCGCCGCAAGTTTTCCCTGCGGCGGGCTTGGTTTCATTCTCCTTCCGATTTTGTTCCCAGCAAAAACAGATACGCCCTGCCGCGTCTCCCTTTTGAGCAGACGCGGCAGGGCGTATGTTATTTTGGTTTACAGCTCCACGTCCATCTTGGCGATGACGGCAGCGCAGCGGGGGCACAGGCCCTCGGCGTTGGCGTTCACGGAGTGCATCCAGCAGCGGGGGCACTTGGTGCCCTTGGCCTCGGATACGCCCACGGTGAGCTGGGGGAAGTTCACACCGGCGGCAACCTCGGCGCCCTCCTCGGGGGCAGTCCAGGTGCAATCGGAGACGATGCAGATCTCAGCCAGGTTGAGCCCGGCGCAGGCCTTCTTCAGGTCCTCATCAGCGGTCTGCAGGGTCACATGGGCCTCCAGCGCCTTACCGATGCGCTTGTCGGCACGGGCCTTTTCCAGCACGCCGTTCACGTCCTGGCGGAGCTTCATGACGGTATCCCAGCGGGCCATAGTGGCATCGTCCAGGGCATAGGCGTCAAAGTTCTCGGGCATCTGATTGAGCAGCACGTTCCGGCCGTCGTCGCAGGCGCGGTGGGGCATGGACTGCCAGATCTCGTCGCAGGTGAAGGCCAGGATGGGGGCAAAGACCTTTGCCATGGCATCCAGGATCAGGAACAGGGCAGTCTGGGCGGAACGGCGGCGCAGGCCGTTCTTCTCCTCACAGTACAGCCGGTCCTTCAGGATATCCAGGTAGAAGCTGGACAGCTCCACCACGCAGAAATCATTGATGGCATGGGAGACCATGTGGAACTCATACACATTGTAGGCTCTCCGGCATTCCTTCACCAGAGCGTTCAGCTTGGTCAGTGCCCACTTGTCCAGCTCCTCCATATCCTCGGGGGCCACCAGATCATCGGGATCAAACTCGTTCAGGTTGCCCAGGCAGTACCGGGCAGTGTTGCGGAATTTCAGATAGTTCTGGGCGATCTGCTTGAAGATTTCCTTGGAGCAGCGCACGTCCGCATGGTAGTCAGAGGAGGCGGCCCACAGGCGGACGATGTCCGCACCGAACTCCTTGATCAGGTCCGCAGGGTCAACGCCGTTGCCCAAACTTTTGTGCATAGCCCGGCCCTGGCCGTCCACGGTCCAGCCGTGGGTAAGCACCTGGCGGAAGGGCGCGCCCTGGTCCAGAGCGCCGACGGAGGTCAGCAGAGAGGACTGGAACCAGCCGCGATACTGGTCGGCACCCTCCAGATACACATCGGCAGGCCACTGCTCGGGGTGCCGGTGCATCAGAGAGGCATAGTGGGTGGAGCCGGAGTCGAACCAGCAGTCCAGAGTGTCCTTCTCCTTGGTGAAGTCCTTGCCGCCGCAGTGGGGGCAGGTAAAGCCCTCGGGGGCCAGCTCCATAGCGTCCTTCTCGAACCAGATATTGGAGCCGTACTCGTCAAAGAGCTTAGAAAGCTTCTCGATGGATTCCGGGGTGGACACGGGCTTGCCGCAGCTCTTGCAGTAGAACACGGGGATGGGCAGGCCCCAGCGGCGCTGACGGGAGATGCACCAGTCGGCGCGCTCGCGGATCATGCTGGTCATGCGGTCCTGGCCCCAGGCGGGGTACCACTGGACATTTTCAATGGCCTTGATGGCCTGATCCTTGAAGGATTCCACAGAGCAGAACCACTGAGGGGTGGCCCGGAAGATGACGGGCTTCTTGCAGCGGTCGTGATGGGGATAGGAGTGGACGATCTCCTCGGAGGCAAACAGGGCGCCGGAGGCGCGCATATCCTCCAGGATGACGGGGTTACTTTCCTCGGTCTTCATACCGGCATACTTACCTGCATAGTCAGTGTGGCGGCCGTAGTCATCCACGGGCACCACCAGCTCCATACCGTAGCGCATGCAGGTCTGGTAGTCGTCGGCACCGAAACCGGGGGCAGTGTGGACACAGCCCGTACCGGAATCCATGGTGACGTACTCTGCGTTCACCAGGCGGGAGGTCTTGTCCATGAAGGGGTGCTGAGCCAGCATATTCTCAAAGAAGGAGCCGGGGTAGCTGGCCAGAACCTCGTAATTTTCAAAGCCGCCGATATGCATGACCTTGTCCATCAGGGCCTCGGCCATGATGTAGGTCTCGCCATTGTCCGCCTTGACGAGGACATAGCTGTCTCTGGGGTGCAGGCAGATGGCCAGGTTGCCGGGCAGAGTCCAAATGGTGGTGGTCCAGATCACGAAGTAGGTCTTGGATAGGTCGAACTGGGAGAGCTTGCCCAGATCGTCCTTCATGGGGAACTTGACATACACGGTGGTGCAGGGGTCATCCTTATACTCGATATCGGCCTCGGCCACGGCGGTGACGCAGTAGGGGCACCAGGTGACGGGCTTCAGGCCCTTGTAGATATAGCCCTTGTCAAACATCCGGCCGAAGATCTTGACCTCCTGGGCCTCAAAATGCTTGTCCATGGTGCGGTAGGGATGCTCCCAGTCCCCCACAACGCCCAGGCGCTTGAAGCCGCCCATCTGCTTCTGGATGAAATCCTCTGCAAAGTCTGCGCAGGCCTTCCGGAACTCGGGCACAGACATATCCTTATTGAGCTTCTTCTTGGAGGTCTCGATGGCCCGCTCGATGGGCAGACCGTGGTTGTCCCAGCCGGGGACATAGGGGGTGTAGTAGCCCATCATGGCATGGCTGCGGACGATGAAGTCCTTCAGCGTCTTATTCAGGGCGTGGCCCATGTGGATATAGCCGTTGGAGAAGGGAGGGCCGTCGTGCAGGACGAAGCGGGGAAGGTCCTGATTTTTCTTCAGCATTTCGTTGTACAGGTCCAGGTTCTGCCAGTGCTCCAGCATTCCCGGCTCCCGTGCAGGCAGACCGGCCTTCATGGGGAAGTCGGTCTTCGGGGTGATGATCGTATTTTTGTAGTCCATTGGAATAACCTCCGTCGATTGTTCTATTGAGCGTTTGTTGAATTGATTTGCGTATTACAGAATACGGTATGAGTTGACAGTTTACAGTTGACAGTTTTTAGATTTTACAGAACAGCTTTCGTTGTATCCAACTGTCAACTGTTCACTGTCAACTGTCAACTGAAAAAGCCTTTGTCTCTGATAATAAGAGACAAAGGCTTTTTCCTCTGCGGTACCACTCTCGTTCCGCGCTTTGCGCGGCACTCGTCTGCGCGGTATCGGGCGCACCCGGTGCGGTCTACTTCCCTTTTGGGGTTCGGCGCACTGCTCCGAGGGGATAAGCATCCGGGCCTCCTTTGCTGCCTTGCACCTTCCGGCAGCTCTCTGAAAAGGATCGTCCCAGGCTCCTGTCCTCGTCCTGGCATTGCATATTGGGAAAAAATTATTTGTGGGTGGGGTCGTAGTTCCGGCCAAACTGCAGGTTCAGGTTGGCGAAGCGGCTTGTGGTGGTATCGGTCGTGGGATGCTTGGGCTCTGCCTTGGGAGCAGTGTCCTCAGTGGAGCCCACCAGGGCCTCCACATTGTGGGCGATCTCATCGGCCACGCTGCCGCTGTCATAGTGCATGGCGTCAGCCACAACTGCAGCAGGTTCCGCAGGCGCAGCAGGGGCTGCGGGTGCGACGGGAGCAACGGGCTTGGCAGCGGGGGCTGCGGCCTTAATGCGCTCCAGAGCCTGAATGCAGGCGCGCATCTGCTCCTGAATTTCGGCAATTTTGGCGTTGGCGGCCAGGCGGGCCTCCTCCACCCGGGCGTTCTCTGCTGCGATCAGCGCCTCGGCATTGCTGCCCGCTGCGGCAGGGGCAGCGGGAACGGCGGAAGCGGTGATGGCCTGTGCCTTGGCAGTGGCCTCCTTCAGCATCCGGTCGCACTTGGCCTTGGTCTCCAGAAGCATCTTGTCGGCAGCCGCCTTAGCGTCGCCGGAGGCAGTCTTGGCCTCCACGCCGCTCTTGCGGTACTCTTCCAGCTTGCTGGCCAGGACACGCATCTTGCTCTTGAGCAGTGCATTTTCCTTATACAGCGTAACATAATCCTCGGTCAGAGGCTCCAGGAATTCATCCACCTGCTGCATATTGTAGCCGCCGAAGGATGCCTTGGAAAAGGACACCTGATCGATTTGCTGCGGAGTGATCATATCTATCTTCTCCTTCCTATGATCTGTAAATAAAAGTAGTCGGAGCTCCGCTTGCGTAAAAGCAACCGTTTCCCCGGGCAGCACCCCACGATTTGTCAAGAGCAGCCGACGGAAAAGATTTGTTGGCTGCCGCAGGCGAATTGCGGTGGAGTTGCCTTATATATTAGATGTAGTTTTCAACCTCTGCCTGCAGGGTCTCCAGATCGCCGGAGATCTCCATATTGTGGGGGCAGAAGAGATAGGCGGACTGGGCGATCTTCTTCACATCGCCATCCAGTGCGTAAACGCAGCCGGACAGGAAATCCACCACACGGCGGGCCATGGCCTTGTCCACATTCTCCATGTTGACGATCACGGCCTTGTGGTCCCGCAGATCGTCGGCGGCCTTGGAGGTGTCGTTGAAGCTGCCCGGGCGGAACAGCACAACCTCCTGCTTATTGGCAGAGGAGCCGGTGTGCAGCACAGGGCCATTGAAGCCGGAGCTGCTGCCCAGAGCGCCGGAACCGGACGCAGAAATGGAGCCGAAACCAAAATCGCTGTCCTCTTCCTCCTCCGGCTCATCCTCTACCGGGGCTGCAGCGCGGGGGCGGCGGGCAGGGGCACTGCGGCGGGCAGGTCTTTCCTCTTCTTCCTCGTATTCGTCCTCAGTATCCTCTTCGTCTTCGTCATAATCATCGTAATCGTCGTCGGAATAGGGAGCGGCAAACTTTTTCACGTTGTCCCAAAGGCTCATTTCTGTTTTTCCTCCTGTATATTTACATCTTCTGAGCGGTGGTATCGTCTCTGGCGCCAAAAATGGCGGTACCTATGCGAACCATGGTGCTGCCCGCGGCGACGGCATCCGCGAAGTCGCCGGACATTCCCATAGATAAACAGTCTACCGAAACATTATCGTTCTTTTTTGCCCGTATGTCAACATATATTTGCCGCATTTTAAGAAAAAATTTTAAATTATCGCCGGGATTCCGGGAAATTGGGGGAATTGCCATAAGTCCCCGGAGCCGGATGTTGGAAAAACTGTCAATTCTGTCCACAAGCGGAAGAATATCCTCCTCCGCAAATCCGGACTTTGCAGCCTCCTCGCCGATGTTGACCTCCAAAAGGATGTCCTGGCAAAGGCCCTGCTTTTGGGCTTCCCGGGAAATCGCGGCAAGCAGATGCTCGCTGTCAACGCTCTGGATCAGGTCCACCTTTCCCACCACCTGCTTCACCTTATTGGTCTGCAAATGGCCGATGAAATGGACCTGAGCCCCAGCATAGGCATTGTCTGCCAGCTTGGCCGTAAGCTCCTGCACCCGGTTTTCCCCGCAGATGCGGACACCGGCCGCAATGGCCCGGCGCACCGCCTGGGCATCATTCATCTTGGTAGCTGCGCAGAGGGTAACCTCCCCCGGTTCCCGCCCGGCTGCCCGGGCAGCGGCGGCGATTTCTTCCAAAACTTTTTCCACATTTTCTTCAATCGACATAGGCGTTTTCCTTTCTGTATACAGCAAAAGGCGGCGGAATCGCTCCGCCGCCTGATTTCCGGGACGGTAGGGGACGCGCCTTACAGACTGGGCGCAGCCGCCTTCAGAGGCCGGATAGGCGCAAGGGTGGAAATGGCATGCTTGTAGATCATCTGCTGCTTCCCGTCAGTCACAAGGACGACCACGAAGCTGTCAAATCCCGTAATAATCCCCCGGAGCTGGAAGCCATTCATGAGAAACAACGTCACGGGGACCTTGTCCCGGCGGACCTCCTTGAGAATGGCATCCTGCAAATTCATGGTTTCGTTCATATGTATACCCGCTTTCTTGTTCATTTTGGAGTACGCATATGCTAGCACGATTCACTTGTCGATTTCCCGCAGAAGCTGTCGGGCGGAAAGGAAAATATCCTCTCCGGTTGTATTCTCTCCCCGGATAAGCCAGTGCATGGCCTTGTTCCGGCGGAACCAGGTCAGCTGCCGCTTGGCATAGCGGCGGGAGGACTGGCGCACCTGGTCGGCGGCAGCTTCCAGAGGCTCCCTGCCTGCCAGGGCATCCACAAACTCCTTATAGCCAATGGCCTGCATGGCCGTGGCCTTTTCGGGAACACCGGAATCCAGCAGCCCCCGAATCTCCTCCAGCAGGCCCGTTTCCAGCATTTTTGTCACCCGCAGATCGATGCGGTCATAGAGCTGCTGCCGATCCGCAAAATCCAGGCCCAACCAGACAGGGGTGAACCGGGGCGGGATGGCCTGAGTGCGGCGATTGTGCTCCGTGATGGTCTCTCCGGTTTCCAGATAGACCTCCAGCGCGCGCAGAAGCCGCTTCCGGTCGTGGATTCGTTCCGCAGCTTCCGGGTCAACGGAGTGCAGCCAGGCGGCCATGGCCTCCAGCCCCTCCGCATCCGCCTGGGCCTCCAGGCGCTGCCGGACACCGGTGGAGGGAAACGGCGCAAAGTCGTTTCCCCGGATGAGCGAATCCATATACAGCCCCGTGCCGCCCGCAATAATGGCGGTCTTCCCCCGGGCGACAATGTCCTCCACAATGGGCGCTGCCTGGGCGCAGTAGCGGCTGACGGAATAGTCCTCCACCGGGGAGGCCACATCGATCATGTGGTGGGGAATGCCCTGCATCTCCGCTTCCGTGGGCTTTGCCGTGCCGATATCCATGCGGCGATAGACCTGCATGGAGTCGCAGGAGACCACCTCGCCGTCCAATTCCTTGGCCAGCTCCACCGCCAGAGCGGTTTTCCCGGAGGCCGTCGGCCCGGCAAGGCAAATAATTGGGTTCATGGGCTTCGCTCCTTTACGTCCTCTTAAACTGCCGCTCCAGATTCTTTTTGCTCAGGGACACACAGATGGGTCTTCCGTGGGGGCAGTATTTCAGGCTTTCATCGGACATGACCGCCTTGGCCACCGCCAGGAGCTCTTTTTCGTCATTGACCCACCCGGCCTTGATGGCGGCCTTGCAGGCTACAGTGTGGAGCATTTCATCCCGGACCGTGTCCGCCTCGGTCACCCGGCCCCGGAGCAGGTCCTCTGCCAGGGTCTCCACGGTTTCGGCGGCGTCATCCGGGCTCAGATCCATGGGAATCTGCCGCAGAAGCAGGGTATTCTCCCCGAACTCCTCCAGGGAAAAGCCCAGCTGCTCCATCATATCCGCGTGATTCACGATTTCAGCGGCAGCTTTCGGATTCAGGCGTACGGGAATGGGGATCAGCAGGGTCTGGCCGACAATGGCCTCCTGATGGGCCTTCAGCTTGTTGAAAAGAATGCGCTCGTGGGCAGCGTGCTTATCGATGAGGAAGGCCTCGTCCCCCTGCTCCACCAGAATATAGGTCCGGTACAGCTCCCCCACCATGCGCCAGGGTGCCGCCGCGGGCATTTCCAGGGCCGTCTGCTCCGGCGCACAAGCCTGTTCCGGCCTCTTCCCGATCCTTTCCTCGGGCCGTGGCTCTTCCTCGGGCAGCGCAGGCAAGGGCTGCGCCGCTTTCGGCGGCACGGATGCAGGCGCAGCCACCGGCGGGACCGGCGGTGCTGCCGGGGCTGCCGAGGGCAGGATCACCTGGGAGCGCAGCGCGGCTCTCTCCGGCAGCTTGGCCGCAGCCGCTCTGGCTGCGGCGGGATCGGGCTGCGGTGCGGACTGCACAGCCTTGGAGAAGGCCTGATAGTCCTGGGCGGACATGGTGCGGAAGAAGTCCTTCTTTGGCGCTGCCGCAGCCGCTTTTTCCGGCTGGGGCTCCGGGAAAAAGGTGGTGTTCTTTGGGGAGAAATGGACCTGGGGCCGGTCCGGGGTCTTGTTCAGCGCCCCCAGCACCCCATAGTGCACGCAGTCAAAAACCGCTTTTTCATTGAGAAATTTCACTTCCGTCTTGGCCGGGTGGACATTCACATCCACCGCCGTTGGCGGCAGCTCCAGGCACAGCACACAGGTTGGGAATTTACCCACCATGAGCTGATTCCGGTAGGCCTCCTCCAGAGCGGAGACCAGGAGCCTAGATTTCACAGGCCGGTGATTGACGAAAAAGGTCTGCAAATTCCGGCTGGGCCGGGCATCCGTGGGCTTGGACACAAAGCCGGTCACACGGTATTTTTCCCAGGTGCTGTCCACGGGGATCATGCTTCCGAAGTCCCGGCCATAGACGCAGTACACCGCCGCCCGGAGTCCGCCGTTGCCCGGCGTGGACAGAACGGTCTTGCCGTCCCGAATCAGGGAAATGGCCACTTCCGGATGAGCCAGGGCTTGCAGCTGCACCGCCCCCGTCACCCGGGAGCCCTCCACCGTATCGGCCTTCATGAATTTCATGCGGGCCGGGGTATTGTAAAACAGGTCCCGGATGATAATGGTGGTGCCGTCCGGGCAGCCGGCCTCGCTCTCCTCCGTCACGGCCCCGGCCTCCAGGTGGAGGCTGACCCCGGTCAGGGAATCCGGGGTCTTGGTCAGCAGATCAATGCGGCTGACAGAAGAAATGGCCGCCAGAGCCTCCCCCCGGAAGCCCATGGTGCCGATGGCGTTCAGGTCCTCGGCACAGCGGAGCTTGGAGGTTGCGTGGCGCAGGAAGGCCGTGCGGGCATCCTCTGCGGTCATGCCGCAGCCGTTGTCCGTCACCCGCAGGAAGGTCATGCCCCCGTCCCGAATCTCCACGGTGACCTTGGTGGCCCCGGCGTCCACGGCGTTTTCCAGCAGCTCCTTGGCAACGGATGCCGGCCGCTCCACCACCTCACCGGCGGCGATCAGATTGGCAATATGGGGGGATAATTGGATGATTTTCGGCATAAAATTACCTCAAAAGGTTCAGGGAATACAGATTGATCAGGCTGTGCATAACGATTGGGCCATAGATGCTGCCGCTTTTCGTATAGCACCAGCAAAGCCACGCACCGCCAGGCAGATACTGGACAAAGGCAAGCACCAGCTGCAAGGGGGTATAAGATCCCACATAGGAGACGATATGCACCATGGAAAAGGCCACCATGGACACCAGGTACGCCACCCAGGGGGCCGTGGAATAGATATTGCGGAACACCAGTCCCCGATAGACGCATTCCTCCGCCACCGGGGCCAGAATGCCCGTGCCCAGCAGCATCAGATAGTAGCTGCCCTGGGTCATGGAGACGATGGAGGCGTCGTTCCGGTTCACAAAACCCGGGTCAAGCTGCCGGATGGCCCACTTCATAGCCAGTGTGCTGAGCCAGTAGGCCACCAGCGCCAGGACAATGGCCTGTCCAAAGAGAATGGGATGGGCCTTTACGTTTTTCCAGGAGCCGGAGAGAAACCGATGGTAAATCCAAAGGGTTGCCAGGAAATTGATGAGAAAAAAGGTGAAATTCACCTCGGCCAGAGACAGAGGCTTTTTCAGCAGGCCATTGAGGCCGGTCAGGATGCTCGGCAGGAGCAGCAGCTGAAAGCCAAACCAGCTGAAGCCCACGATGGTTTCATCCCGGCGAGGGATGGGGGCGGAAAGGGATGTTTTTGCCATGTTGATCGTTCCAATCTTTGGTTGTATGCAGATTGGGGGTTGCAGATGAATGAGTTGACAGTTGACAGTTATGGTGTCCCTTCGGGACAATTTTGAAATTATTAAATTTATTTCCGAAGGAAATGCCTTAACTGTCAACTGTCAATTGTCAACTGTCAACTCGTAGATAAACCCCAATTTGCGGAATTCACGCGTCCAGCATTTTCCGCAGCCGGTACAGCTGGTTCATGGCCTCGATGGGCGTCAGGGTCTCTACCTGGACGGTTTTCAGGGCGTCGCACACCCGGTTTGCAGACAGGTCCAGCAGGCTCACCTGGTCATCCTCCTGCTTCTGGGGGACGGGGACATACTGAGGCCCCTCCGCTTCCAGCTCTGCCAGGATCTCCCGGGCACGGGTGATGACGCTGTTCGGCAGGCCCGCCAGCTTGGCGACCTCAATGCCGTAGCTGTCGTCCGTAGCTCCCGGGACGATTTTCCGCAGGAAAAGCATCTGGTCTCCCCGCTTCTTCACGGCGATATTGTAGTTTTTTACATTGGGTAGCTTGCTCTCCATGGTAGAAAGCTCGTGGTAGTGGGTGGCAAACAGGGTCTTTGCCCCCAGCTTTTTGGGGCTGGCGGCAAATTCCAGCACTGCCCGGGCAATGCTCATACCGTCATAGGTAGAGGTGCCCCGGCCAATCTCATCCAGAATCAGCAGGCTCCTGGAAGTGGCATATTTCAGAATGGAGGCCACCTCGGACATCTCCACCATAAAGGTGGACTGGCCGGAGGCCAGGTCGTCGCTGGCGCCGATTCTTGTGAACACCCGGTCCACCAGACCGATCCGGGCGGCCCGGGCCGGGACAAAGGAGCCCATCTGGGCCATGAGCACGATCAGGGCCACCTGGCGCATATAGGTGGATTTGCCCGCCATATTGGGGCCTGTGATAATGGCAACCTGGTTGTCCTTCCCGCCGAGAGCGGTATCGTTGGGCACAAACAGAGTGTCCTTCAGCATGGCCTCTACCACAGGGTGCCGTCCGTCGGTGATGGAGATCTCCGGTCCCAGGCTGATTTCCGGGCGGCAGTAGCCCCGCTGCACCGCCACGGCGGCCAGGGAGCACAGCGTATCCGCCGCCGCCACCGCAGAGGCGGACTCCTGAACCCGGGCAGCCTGCCGGGCCAGCTCCTCCCGCAGGGAGGTAAATATCTGATATTCCAGAGCCGTCAGCCGGTCCTTGGCGGTGAGCACCTGGTTTTCCAGCTCTTTCAGCTCCTGGGTGATGTAGCGCTCGCAGTTTGCAAGGGTCTGCTTGCGGATGTAGTTTGCAGGCACCTGGTCCATAAAGGACTTGGAAACCTCAATATAGTAGCCGAACACCCGGTTAAAGCCCACTTTCAGGGTTCGGATGCCGGTCTTTTCCCGTTCACTGGCCTCAATGGCCGCAATGGTGCCGGAGCCGCCGTCCATGATGTCCCGGAGCCGGTCTGCATCGGCGTTGGCGCCCTTGCGGATGATGCCGCCCTCCCGGATGGTGAGCGGAGGGTCGTCCACAATGGTTTTTTCAATCTTGTCCGCGCAATCCGTCAGCGGGTCAATGGCCGCAGCAAGCCTTTGCAGCAGGGGGCTCCCCAGCTCTGCCAGGATCGTTTTCACCTGAGGCAGTGCCCGCAGCCCACGGGCAAAGGCCAGCAGGTCCCGGCAGTTGACGGTGCCGGTGACGATGCGGGTCATGACCCGCTCCAGATCCGTCACATCCTTGAGGGCCTCTTCCAGCTCGCCCCGGGCGATGGGGCTCTCCACCAGGGCCTCCACGGCGGCGTGCCGCCGGGTGATCTCTGCCGGGTCAAGCAGGGGCTTTTCCAGCCAGGAGCGCAGCATCCGCCCGCCCATGGCCGTGTGGGTTTTGTCCAGCACCCACAGCAGGGTGCCCTTTTTCTCCTTGGAGCGCATGGTCTCCGTCAGCTCCAGGTTCCGCCGGGCATCCAGATCCAGCTCCATGAACCGGCCGGTGGTGTAGTATTGCAGCTCCCGGATGTGTTTCAGATCATTTTTTTGCAGGGTCAGCAGGGTTTGCAGCAGAGCCCCGCTGGCGGTCAGGGCTGCGGAGAAGGAGGCAAGGCCCAGCTCCTCCACAGAGCGGCCGAAATGGCTTTCCAGGCAGGTACAGGTCTTTTCAAAATCGAAGTCCTCTGCCTTGCCCTCGTCCACGCAGCAGCTCAGGCGGCGGAAGAGCACATCGGAGATGGCCTCATCCTCTACCCCCTGGCCAAAGCGCAGCACCTCGCTGGGGGTGAAGCGCCCCAATTCGGAAGCAACGGCTCTGGGGTCGGAGCAGGTGGTGGCGAAGAACGCACCGGTAGACAGGTCGCAAAAGGCAAGGCCGAACTGGCCGCTCTGGCCGAAGACGCAGCCCATGTAGTTATTCTTGCGCTCCTCCAGCATGCAGCTCTCGGTGACGGTGCCGGGGGTGATGATGCGGGTAATGTCCCGCTCCACCAGTCCCTTGGCCAGGGCCGGGTCTTCCATCTGCTCACAGATGGCAACCTTATAGCCCTTCTGCACCAGCCGCGCAATATAGGCATCCACGCTGTGGTAGGGCACGCCGCACATGGGCGTCTGCTCCTCCTTGGGCTTGCTGCGGTCCCGGCTGGTCAGGGTCAGGTCCAGCTCCCGGGCTGCCAGTTTGGCATCCTCATTGAACATCTCATAGAAGTCACCCAGGCGGAAAAACAGAATGCAGTCCTTATTCCGGGCCTTCATTTCCTGATACTGCCGCTGCATGGGAGTCAGTTCTTCTTTTGCCATAATTACTTCCTTTTCTATATCTCAGTTTTTCTATGGCTCCCCTGAAAGGGGAGCTGGCTCGGCAAAGCCGAGACTGAGGGGTTCGGCTTCCTGGAATACCAGCTTCGATAGGTTTCATTCGCCTACGGCAAGGCTTGGCCTTTTGCCAAGCCGGGACCCCTCAGTCAGCTGCGCTGACAGCTCCCCTTTCAGGGGAGCCTAATTCTCCCGTCAGGCTCCATGTTGTTGCACCGGTAATGCGCAGGTTTTCATAGCTTCCGATCAGGCACTCGGGGCCGTCGAAGCGGACCAGGCGTCCGCCTTCGGTGCGGGCGGTGAGCTGGTCCCCATCCTTGCCGTCCACCAGGCAGCGCAGGGTCTTGCCCACATAGCCCCGGTGGATTTCCTCGGAAATAGCGTTCTGCCGGGCGCAGAGCTTGTCGAAGCGGCGGTTTTTCTCCTCCTTAGGGGTGGGGTCTTCCATTTTGGCCGCCGGGGTGCCGGTGCGGGGGGAGAAAATAAAGGTGAACAGGCTGTCGTAGTGGACGCGTTCAATGAGGGAGATGGTCTCCTCAAACTCCTCCTCGGTCTCTCCGGGGAAGCCCACGATCACATCGCTGGTGAGCACCAGCTCCGGCATGACCTTTTTGGCATACTCCACCTTTTGCAGATAGGTTTCCCGGTCATAGTGCCGGTTCATGGCCTTCAGCACCCGGCTGGAGCCGGACTGGAAGGGCAGGTGCAGCTGCTTGGCGATCTTGGGGTACTGCGCCATGGTGTCAAAGAGCTTTTCGGAGGCGTCTCTGGGGTGGCTGGTCATGAAGCGGATCAAAAAGTCCCCGGGGAGCTGGGCGATCTGGGCCAGCAGGTCCGCGAAGTCCACGCCGCAGTCCAGGTCCTTGCCATAGGAATTGACGTTCTGACCCAAAAGGGTGATCTCCTTGCAGCCGCTGTCAATGAGCGCCTTGCACTCGGCCAGGATGGCCTCCGGGCGGCGGCTGCGCTCCCGGCCCCGGACATAGGGGACAATGCAATAGGTGCAGAAATTGTTGCAGCCGTACATGATGGACACCCAGGCCTTCAGGGAAGAATCCCGGACCTGGGGAATGCCCTCGGCAATGGAGCCCGCCTCATCCTCAATATAGAACTGCCGCTTTTTCCTGGTGAGCACGTTGTAGAGGATCTCCGGGAACTGCCACAGATGGTGGGTAGAAAAAACGCCGTCCACATAGGGGAAGCTCTTTTTGATCCGGTCGGAAACCTTGGTCTCCCCCGCCATGCAGCCGCACAGGAAGATTCTTTGCTCCGGATGGCGGCGCTTGGTGTGGGTCAGCGCCCCCAGGTTGCCGAAAACCCGCTGCTCGGCGTGCTCCCGGATGGAGCAGGTATTCATCACCACCACGTCGGCCCCTTCGGCGTTTTGGACGATGGCATAGCCGCTCTGGGTCAGGTAGCCCCGCAGCTTTTCGGAGTCTGCCTCGTTCTGCTGGCAGCCATAGGTCTCCACATAGGCCGTGGGTGTCCGACCCTGGGACTGCCAATAGGCCGCAATTTTATCACAGAAGGCAAACTGCGCCTCCAGCTGCTCCTGGTTGATGACGGTGGTTTTTGTATTCATTGGGCTGCTCCCTTAAAATTGGATTTGGATTTTGAAAAAGTCCGTGCAAAAATGTCCCTGCGCCGAAAATTCCCATAGGATTCCATTAAAATGTATCTTATATAATAGCATATTCCCCCATTCTTTGCAAGACCGCGAGAAAACAAAAAAGCAGGTCTCTTAATTGTAAACAATCTGTTTTTTGCTTGCATTTCTCCAACAAACATGGTAAACTTGGCAGGATTATCATTCCGAACATCGGAGAAAAGAGGAACCCATGAAAAAGTGCCATTATTGCGGCGAGGAATTTGACGAGGAATTGTCCGTCTGCCCCGCTTGCGGAAAAGAGCAGCCGGAGAATGCCCCGGCCGCTGAGGAAGCAGCTGCTTCCCCGGATACCCCCCAGGAGTCTGCCGCCGAAGAGGCCGCCCCCCTTGAGAATACGCAGAGCGCTTCCGAGGCCGCCCCTGTGGAGGAAACTCCGAATGCCCCCGAGGAAGGATCTGCGAATGCCCCCCAGGCCGCCCCTGTGAAAAAGGGCGTTACCAGTGCCTCCGCCATTGCCCTCGGCGTGGCCGTGGTGCTGCTGCTGACCGCCATTCTGGCTGTATTGATCCTGGACGGCAAGGACAAGCAGAAGCAGCTTGAGGTCCCGGAGAGCACGGGAGTCGCTGAAAGCGCCGAAGCCACCGAGGCCACCGAGACCACCGAGGCCACCGTCCCCGCCGACGGCAACCCGGACGACGTGACCTGCAAGGGCAGCTACACCGTCTCCGACGAGGAGGCAAAGGCCGCCAATGGAGACATCGTGGCAACCGCCGGAGACAGCGCCCTGACCAACGGCCAGCTGCAGATCCTCTACTGGCGGTCTGTTCAGAATTTCTATGCCCAGTACGGCACCTACGCCCAGTATTTCGGCCTGGACCACACCCAGAGCATGGACACCCAGGTCTGCGGCGTTGCCGATGGCCTCACCTGGGAGCAGTATTTCCTACAGGATGCGCTGAACAACTGGACCATCTTTGAGGCCGTCGCCCGGCAGGCCCGGGAAGCAGGCTTCCAGATGAGCGACGAGAATCGGGAACAGATGAACACCATGGAGGACGGCCTGCTGGAAACCGCCACGAACAATGGCTTTGAAGACACCGCCGCCATGATCGAGCGCAATTTCAGCGCCGGCGCCACTCTGGAGGACTACAAGAGCTTCTGGGAAATGTACTTCCTGAGCAGCGACTACTACAATGAGATCACCGGCAGCTTCGCCCCCACCGCCGAGGAGATCGCCGAATATTTCAACACCCACGAGGCAGAATATGCAGACAACGGTCTGGACAAGACCACAAGCTCCGTGGATGTGCGGCACATCCTGATCCTGCCCGAGGGTGCCACCGTTGAAACCGTCACCACCGAGGAATTTTCCGACGAGGCCTGGGCCGCAGGCGAGCAGAAGGCCCAGGAGATCCTGGACCGGTGGCTCTCCGGCGACAAAACCGAGGACAGCTTCGCCACCCTGGCAAACGAAAACTCCGCCGACACCGGCTCCAATACCAACGGCGGCCTGTACTCCGGCGTGACCGAGGGGAAGATGGTGGAGGCCTTCAACGACTGGTGCTTCGATGCTGACCGGAAGGTCGGCGACTACGGCATCGTCAAGACCCAGTACGGCTACCACATCATGTATTTCTGCGGCTCCCAGCTGCTGTGGGAATCCCAGGCAGAATCCGATCTGCTTGCACAGATGTCCAACGACTTCATCAACAACGCCGTTGAGGCCGCCGATGTCAAGATCGACTACAGCGCCATCAAGCTGGGCTTTGTAGATATGGCCTAAAAAAGCACAAAATAGCCAGAAAGCGGGAGCATTCCTTACGGAACGCTCCCGTTTTTGGTGTGGGTGGCAGGATTCGATAACATTATAGAGCAAATTCCGTCAAGCCGGAATTGGGTTCGAATCCCGTACACAGCAAAGCTGGGAGCATTCCTTACGGAACGCTCCCAGCTTTGGTCCGAGTGACAGGATTCGAACCTGCGGCATCCTGCTCCCAAAGCAGGCGCGCTACCAACTGCGCTACACCCGGATACGGGAGACATTATACAGGATTTCCCGTGAAAAAGCAATAGAAATTTCTTTGGGGTTTGCGTTTTGGGACGGCGGCTGGTATAATGGGCGCAAAAGGAGGGATGATGCGTGGAAAAGAAGGGTGTCCTTTGCCAGGAGGAGCTGAAGCTTGTTGCCTGCGTGACCATGCTGATCGATCATACGGCGGTGGTGTTTGGGCTGCCCATGTGGCTGCGGGTGATCGGGCGGCTGGCATTTCCCATTTACTGCTTCCTGATCACCGAGGGGATCGCCCACACCGGAAGCCCCGGGCGGTACTTCCTGCGGCTGGGCATTATGGCGGTGATCTCCGAACCGATCTACGATTTCGTCCTATACAGCGGCAGAAGCCCCTGGGCGCACCAGAATGTGCTGTGGCTGCTGCTTCTGGGCGCGGTTATGGTGGAGGGCATGGGCCGGGTGAAGCAGCCGGTGTGGAAGATTCTGCTGATCGTGCCATGCTATTTCATTGCAGATGCGCTGCACCTGAGCTATGGGGGAAACGGCATTCTGCTGATGGCCCTGTTTGCCCTGACCCGGGAGCTTCCCGGTGGAAAGTGGATTCAGGCCGTCGGGATGGTGCTGATCAACGGGATCATGCCCAGCGCCAATATTCGGATATTCGGCCTGTCCGTCTCCGTCCAGCTCTTCGGGGCCTTGGCCATGGTCCCCATCGCCCTCTATTCCGGTCAGAAGCGTACAAGGAGCAAAGCGATCTCCTGGGGCTTTTACATCTTTTACCCCCTGCATCTGCTGGCCCTGTACGGACTTTTCCTGTGCATTCATTAAAGCGCCGATTTCAAAAGCCCAGCCATGTCCCGGCTGGGCTTTTTGTTCTGGGATTTTTTAGACGTTGAACAGGAAGTTGACGATGTCGCCGTCCTTCATGACATAGTCCTTGCCCTCGCTGCGGACCAGACCCTTTGCCTTGGCGGCAGCCATGGTGCCGCAGGCCTTCATATCCTCAAAGGCAATGACCTCGGCGCGGATGAAACCCCGCTCGAAATCGGTGTGGATCTTACCGGCGGCCTGGGGGGCTTTGGTGCCCTTTTTGATGGTCCAGGCCCGGCACTCGTCGGAGCCCGCGGTCAGGAAGGAGATGAGGCCCAGCAGAGTGTAGCTGCTGCGGATCAGCCGGTCCAGGCCGGATTCCTTGACGCCCAGCTCCTCCATAAACATGGCCTTCTCGTCGGGGTCGTCCAGCTCGGCAATGTCGGCCTCCAGCTTGGCGCAGATGGGGATAATCTGGCTGCCCTCGGCATCGGCCAGCTGCTTCACGGCCAGATAGTGGCGGCTGCTCTCCGGGTCGTTGACCTCGTTTTCCGCCAGGTTGGCAACATAGATGGTCTTTTTCAGGGTCAGCAGGTCCGAGGTGGCGATGAGGGCCATGTCCTCCTCACTGCACTCAAAGGTCCGGGCCAGCTTGCCCTGGTTCAGGTGGGCCAGCAGGTCCGTAAACAGCTCGGCCTCCTTGAGGAAGCGCTTGTCGCCGCCCTTGGCCGCCTTCTGGCACTTGTCGATTCGGCGCTCCACCATCTCGATGTCCGCCATGACCAGCTCCAGATTGATGATGTCAATATCCCGCAGAGGATCGGTAGAGCCCTCCACATGGGTCACGTTGGCATCCTCGAAGCAGCGGACCACGTGGACGATGGCGTCGGTGGTGCGGATGTTGCTCAGGAACTTGTTGCCCAGGCCCTCGCCCTTGGAAGCGCCCTTTACCAGGCCTGCAATATCCACGAACTCGATGACAGCAGGGGTGACCTTCTTAGGCTGATGCAGCTGAGCCAGCCAGGTAAGCCGCTCATCCGGCACGGAAACCACGCCCACGTTAGGGTCGATGGTGCAGAACGCATAGTTGTCCGCAGGCACACCGGCATTGGTAATGGCATTAAACAGAGTGGACTTGCCCACATTGGGCAGGCCTACGATACCTAATTTCATATTGTCTCATTCTCCTTTAAATTCCTTTGACTTTTCTAAGCTGTTTTCAAGTTAGCGCAACAATCGCCGCACCAATTTCGCACCATTTGTTAGAGCAAAGGACATATCAATACATTTTGATTATAGCAGATGTTGATATTTTCTACAAGGGGTATTTTTCGCGAATGCCTGTGAGCAAAGCCTACAACGATATGGAGCAGCTGCGGAACATGGGGACGGTTGCGGTGGTGGATTTGAAGATGATATTGGGGAGAAAGAATTCAGGGATGGAATAATGCGCTTTTCATTGATTTCTATTGCTGTTTCTGCTATGATAAAGAAAAACAAATGAACATGAGGCACAGCTGAAAGCGCTGGAAGATGTCTCAGCCCATTTCAAAATCTTTTTCAAGGAGGTAACAATTTCATGATTACAACTTACGAAAATGATAAAGTTGTCATTCCCGAAAAATATCTTAAAATGTCCGCCTCCGAGCTTGCCAAGGAAGAAAAGCGGCTTTATGAACGGGCGAAAAGCGAGAGTAGCACAGCACCTGCCAAAAAGAAAAAATCATCCCCAAATATTTCTATCCGCTTCTAAATTTAAGTGGGAAATGAAGCCTAAATTCAAGAGCAGCGAGAGCGCCACAGGTTGTGGTGGTTCTCGCTTTTTTCTATATTTTAATCTGGAATCGGTATGATGCACAAAAAGTCTTATCATAGCAATCGATTACAGATGGACTTTACAATAGAATTATGGTAAAATAATTACATATAGTGGTAGTCAACCGTACAGCAAACTGGAAAGGAGCAGCGGAAATGGGAAAAATCTACTTTGCATCTGATTTGAGAGAGCAGACATTAAAAGCACTGATGGAAGCACATGACTGTGCGGATGTAAAAAATGACCTGGACAGAATCCAATGGACGATTCAATGTGGGACGAACGAACAGGCCGGATACCTTGATCAGGAAATGCGGCAAAAATATCCCATAATCGGTTACATGCTGCAAACTACAAACCGTTTTCCAGCCCGGCCTGCAAGATACTATGCAGAAGCTGCTGCTTCACCTTTTGAAAAATCCAATCTGGAACAGGATTATTGGGGTATCCTTTGCGATACTGCAATCAAAAAAGGAATTAAAAGAAGCGTAGAAGACTGCATTGACCATATTGAGTGATAAGCACCGAGGCTAAGATAGTTGGAGGATAGAACGTGGACGAGAAATTAAGCGCTATTTTGCAGCGAATGGACAGCAAGCAGCTTTCAAAGCTTTGGCTTTTTTATCGAGATTATTTTCAAAATGACGAAGGCTGTCTGAATTTTCTATTCAGTGCGGTAAAGAAAGAGCCGGTATATTCAGACGAAGAACGGAAGGAACTGTTTTTCAAAGCATATGAGACAAAAGGTTATGTTGATCCGAATGACTCTCTTTTCATTCCTCACCGCATGTTGAATTGTGTTGAACGCATGGTATCTGCCGCAAGAGATATGGAGCAAATCCGGCAGGGCAAAGATGTCTTTAAGGTTGTGCTTTTGGTTAGCTGCGCTGAAACCCTTCAAAAACTGAGTGGGAAGAAACAAGCATGGTTTCTCGAATTTTTGGAGCGCAATACATCCGTGGTAGATAAGGACTACATAAGAGAGCATTTTGCGCGTGTTACGAAAACACCATATTCTTATGAAGATAGTTTCTGGCAGTTTGCAAATGTTTTACGCGAATATAGAAATGGTGCAGCTCATGAAGGATTATATTGGGAAACTTGTTTCAAGAATTCCAGTAATCAGGTGCCTATAATGATCACAACCAAGCTTAAATCAGACGACGAAGAGAAAGGAACCTACCTTTTTGAGACAAATATAAGCTACCAGGAATTCGAAGAGATTTTTGTTCGTACCTGCATCTCGTTTATTAAGAACTATGTAAGCAACCAGGAGGCCACCCATGCCAACACTTGAATGGATAGGAAAAGAGAAAGTCGTCAACCACCACCTGGATGTGCCCTACCGGGTGCTGGAGCGGAACTATAGCTTTGATGAAAACGGACAGCACAACGAAGATAATGGCAGCGAAAACATGATCATTCGGGGCGATAATCTGGAAGCCCTGAAAGCGCTGTTGCCCCGGTATGAGGGGCGCGTCAAGTGCATCTACATTGATCCGCCCTACAACACCGGCAACGAGGGATGGGTCTACAACGATAATGTCAATGATCCGAAGATCAAAAAGTGGCTGGGCGAGGTTGTCGGCAAAGAGGGCGAGGACTTGACCCGCCACGACAAGTGGCTGTGCATGATGTACCCGCGCTTGAAGCTGCTGCAAAAGCTGCTGGCAGATGATGGGGCAATCTTTATCAGTATTGATGATAATGAATTATCTAATCTTCGGCTGTTATGCAATGAGGTATTTGGCGAACACAATTTTATTGCAAATATTATCTGGCACAAAAATTACGCTCCAAAATCAAGTGCTAAACACTTTTCCGAAGACCACGACTACATAGTCGTAGTCGCGAGAAATGCCAACGCATGGCTCCCTCACATGATGACTCGCACAGAAAAGCAAAATGCCCTCTACAAAAACCCGGATAATGATCCGCGAGGCCCGTGGATGTCAGACAATCTTTCCGCAAGAAATCCTTATAGTCTTGGAATGTATTCGATTAAATGTCCAAGCGGAAGGATTATTCCAGGCCCTCCATCCGGTCGTTATTGGGTAATATCCGAAGCAAAGTTTCATGCTTACGATCAAGAAGGAAGAATTTATTGGACGAAGAACGGTGATGGGACTCCACGAATTAAACGATATTTGGCGGAAGTCTCTAATGGCATTGTTCCTCAAACACTATGGGAATACGACGATGTTGGGCACACACAAGACGCCAAAAAGGAAATAAAATACATTTTTGATGGTGAGATGCCATTCAATACGCCCAAGCCCTATCGCTTAATAGAACGTATCTTGCAGATTGCTTCGGATTCCGATTCTATCATTCTCGATTCCTTTGCCGGTTCCGGCACCACTGCTCATGCTGTCCTCAACATGAACAAGGCGGACGGCGGACACCGCAAGTTTATCCTCGTCGAGATGATGGACTACGCCGACAGCATCACCGCCGAGCGCGTGAAGCGTGTTATCAAGGGCTACGGTGAGGGCAAAACGTGCGTGGAGGGCACGGGCGGCAATTTCAGCTTCTATGATCTGGGCGAACAGCTGATGATCGGTGACGTGCTGAATGAAAACGTGGACACAAACAAAATCCAGGAATATGTATATTTCATGGAAACCCGGGAACCTCTGCCCAAATCCGGCAATGGAAATCCCTATTACCTGGGTGCTTGCCGTGGAACGGCGTATTATTTCTACTACGAGAAAGCAGCTATCACTACGCTGAACCATGCTTTTCTTGCCACAATTCCGGAAAAAGCAGAAGGCTACGTCATATATGCTGACATCTGCACCGTCCCGCCGGAAGAATTGGAAAAACACAATATTACCTTCAAGAAAATCCCAAGAGATATTGCAAAGCTGTGAGGTGTTGACTTCATGAAAAAGTGGTATAAATCATGGAAGATATGGTGTATGCTCGTTGCATCTATTCTTCTTGTGGTTTTGGTCCCAGTTGGCATCAATGAAGCATACAAAATAGGGGAAGGCTATATAACGGTGTGGACTGGCTCTGAATTTCTAGCTTACTACGGGACGATTCTGGGTGCCGTTTCGACAATTTTTGTGTTGGTATGCACAATTCGCTATACTTGGTTTCAGGTTCAATATGAACACGCTGTTCGAGTAGAGACTGAAAAGTGGAGAAGACTTGAAGATCAAATTAATTCGGCAATTGTGCTTGCTGATCCTATACATATTAGGTCTATTTATATATCGAGCAACAACAAAGAAACAATGAAAAGATGTGCAGAGCTATCACAATATCTTTGTACATTACTCGAAATGCTTGATCGAATTTACGTCTTACTGGATGAAGCAGATGAAGCGGCTATTCATGAGTTGCTCAATAAAATTCGAAAGGTGGCAACAGATGATGCATTGTTTGTAAGATACTATAACGACATTCTAACACAATCTAATCATGAGAGCAACTTGGATGAGGGAAAAATAGGCGAAAAGATCATAGACTATTGGAAAAATGAATACAGCGTATTACTTGTTCAAAAGCAAAGAATCTTTTCAAATATATATACTCAAATAAGCAAAAAGTCATTTGACTCATTCGCCGACATTGTGTAAGAGGAAATATTTATGGAATTAAAACCATATCAAAAAGCGGTCATTGCTGATCTGACCCGCTATCTGGAACTGCTGAACGAAACAAAGAGTGACGCAGCGGCGTTTCGCCTGTTCTGGCAGGAGAAATCAGCCCCGGCTTTAGGGCTATACCAAAACGTGATACCCGGTGTTCCGAACCTCTGCTTCAAGGTGCCGACGGGCGGCGGCAAGACCTTTATTGCCTGCAACGCCGTTCGCCCCATCTTTGACGCGCTCCCCGCTACCAAGACAAAGGCGGTCGTGTGGCTTGTTCCCTCTGACGCGATTCTAACACAGACGGCGAAAGCCCTGAAAGACACGTCCCATCCCTACCGTCAGAAAATCGACGTGGATTTCGGTGGACGTGTGGAGGTCTACACCAAGCAGGAGCTTTTGAACGGTCAGAACTTCAACCCCACCGCCGTAACGGAGCAGTTGTCGGTTATGGTGCTGTCCTATGACTCCTTCCGTGGGCGCGGCAAAGAGGTCTTGAAAGCCTATCAGGAGAACAGCAATCTTGCCGAGTTTGCAAAGGTGCTGGGCAAGCCTGACAGCCCCATTGAAAAAGCGGACGAAACCGCCCTGTTCCAGATTATCAACCAGCTTAACCCGCTTGTCATCGTGGACGAGAGCCACCATGCCCGGTCGGAATTGAGCCTTGAAATGCTGGAAAACTTCAATCCCTGCTTTGTGCTGGATTTGACCGCCACGCCGAAAAAGGAGAGCAATATCATCTCCTATGTGGACGCGGTGCAGCTGAAAAACGAGCACATGGTAAAGCTGCCCGTGATCGTCTATAACCGGGACAGCCAAGCCGAGGTGCTGATTGATGCAATCGACCTGCGGAACAAGCTGGAAGAAATCGCAGATGCGGAGTACGCCAAGACGGGCAAATATATCCGTCCTATCGCGCTGTTTCAGGCGCAGCCAAAAGGCAAGGAGGACGCAACCACCTTTGAAAAACTGCGGGATAAGCTGGTGGACAAGGGAATCCCCGCTGAGCAAATCGCCATTCGTACCGCCGATGTGAACGAGCTGAAAAATGTGGAGTTGATGTCCCCCAACTGCCCGATTCGCTATATTATCACGGTCAATGCGCTGAAAGAGGGCTGGGATTGCCCCTTTGCCTATATTCTTGCGTCCCTTGCTAACAAAACAAGCCAAGTTGACGTGGAGCAGATTTTGGGACGGATTCTCCGTCTGCCCCATACGAGCCAGCATACGCAGAGTGCGCTTAATATGTCCTATGTGCTGACTCCTTCCAACGACTTCAACAATACCGTGGCGCACATCGTCAAGGGCTTGAACAGCGCAGGTTTCAGCGATAAGGACTATCGGATCGGTGAGCCTGTAAAACCGAAAGCACCTGAACAGCCAGCAGAACAAATTACGCTGCCTGACCCGCAAGGAGTTTCCGAACCGGAAACCGCAGAGGACGATTTTGCATGGCTGGACGACAAAATGATTGAGGCAGAGTTGGAGCGGCGCAGAGAACGGGCGCAAACGCCTGAAACTACCCCGAAAGCCGACACCATGCTGGACACTGCCGCAGAGGTCGAAAAGGCATATACAGACGCAATCCAGCAGACTGGCAATGATCCGGTGATGGACAATCTTCCGTGGGAGGTGCGGGAGCAAGTGAAATCATTTGGGGTAAACCCGCAGTTCCGGAAGGATATTGAAACGCTGCAAATCCCGCAGTTTTTCCTGAAAGTTGAGCAATCTTTGTTTACGGACGGTTCTTTGGAACTGCTGGACAAGGAAATGCTGGCGGAGGGCTTCACCCTCAAGGGCAAGGCATACGACATTGATTTTGCCGCCGCAGACGATGAAATCCGCGAAGTCGACGTGCGGGAGCAGGACGGCGGTTTGCCGAAGGTGTTCAAGATGGAGAGTGCCGAGCAGCGGTATTTCAAGGAGTGGTTCAACAATCTGCCGCCGGAGAGCCGGGTGCGTCAATGCAAGGATATGATGTTCAATCAGCTTAACAAGCTGAATATGGTGGACGCCGCCGAACTGCGAGCCTACATAAACCGTATCGTGGACGACATGGACAAGGCACAGCTCGCCGCGATGGAGAAAGCCCCGCTGGGCTACGCGGCGAAGATCCGCGACAAGATTGAAACACTGCTGGAAGCCCACTATCGGGAAACTTTTGATAAATGGCTGGAAACGGAGCGCATTGTCTGCAAACCCTATTTCCGTCTGCCCTACGCAATCCATCCTACCACCTATACTGACATATACGCCCGTTCGCTGTACACGGCGGAAGACGGCGACATGAACAAGCTGGAACAGAAGCTGATTGTGGAGTTGACCGCCCTGCCGAATGTCCGCTGGTGGCACAGAAATATTGCCCGTCAGGGTTTTGCAATCAACGGCTTTATCAAGCACTACCCCGATATTCTGATTATGACCCAAAGCGGCAAGCTCATCTGTGCGGAAACCAAGGGCGAACATCTGAAAAACGATGACAGCCGGGAGAAAATTGCACTCGGTCAAGCATGGAGCAGTCATGCGGGAAGCCAGTTCCGGTACTATATGGTGTTTATGGAAGATAATAATCTCCCCACAGGCGCGGTCAGTATGAGCAAGTTCTTGGAAATCTTGAAGGCCCTGTAAATTGCAAAGGAGGTCTTAAACGTGAAGTTTTGCAACTTTCTTCTTCGTGTAGATGGTATCCGTGAAGCATCGCTGGAAGACTTCCGGCAAGTGCTTTCTAGCGTCTATCGCAATGGGCGTATATATCGCTGCTGTATCTGCCTTGCTTGGGAGTAACTATGCAAAAAACCTGAAAACAACAACAGACCCGGAATATCCTACAAAAACTCTTTTAGGAGTTCTGGCTGATTATTTCCGTATTGCCGGTTTGTTTTGCGTAATGCTAATTATTGTTGGGTGTTTATACTTAATTCCTATGGCATGGGATGCATCCAGTTATTTTTCAGCTATCCTATTCAGATGTGGGTCAGCCTTTTCCTACGCTGTCTTTTCAGCTAATATCCTCTTTCTCTGGCTCATTCTGGTTTTCTTAGTTAACTCTCTAAGCAAATCTGTAAAGCAGTGAGCAAAGCCCAGCATCGCGCCATTTGGCGTGATGCTGGGCTTTGAACTTAGTTCCACTCCTCCGCCAAGAGGAAATCGCGGATATTCCGGTGCTTGATCCCGTTTCGGCTCATATCGAACTCATCGAGAGAAACAACGTACTTCGGGAAGTTATCGCGGATATTGTCATACGCGCCGAACTCGCGGTTGACCGTTTCGTCGGAGGCGAGCAGATAGCACACCTGAACGTACAGCTTTTCGCCGCGGTTGTCGCATACAAAATCAATTTCCTTATCGCCCGTCCTGCCAACGGTCACCTCATAGCCCCGGCGCAGCAATTCCAGATACACGATATTTTCCAAAATGAGATTGATGTCCCGCATATTGCCGCCGAAGACCGCTTCGCGGATGCCGTGATCGGCAATATAGTACTTCTCGTTGGAGGCAAGGATCTGTTTGCCCTGCAAGTCCTCCCGCTTCACCTGATAGAAAAGGTACGCCTCGCAGCAATATTTGATATAGTTCAGAATTGTTTCCGGGGCAACGGTGCGCTGCTCGTTTTTCAGGAACTTCGCAAGCGAGGTCGCGGAGAAAGTAGTCCCTACATTGGCAATCACATAGGCGATGATCCGTTCCAGCAAATCAACATCCCGGATCTTATTCCGTTTCACAATATCCTTGAGCTGAACAGAGTTGAATAGATCGTGAAGATATTGCTTGGACGGCGCATCCGCATAGTGGAGGTTTGCGAGATAGGGCATCCCTCCGGCAAGCAGGTACTTTTGGAAACACTGCTGAATGGACGAATTGGGCGCAATCGAACGGTACAGCTCCATGAACTCCCCGAATGAAAACGGATAGATTACAAACTCCACATACCGTCCGCCCAAATAGGTTGCAAGCTCACCGGACAGCAGCTTTGCATTAGAACCGGTGATGTAGATGTCGCAATCCAGCGAGACACGGAGAGAGTTGATGCACTTTTCCCAGTCCTTGACCTCCTGAATCTCATCGAAAAAGAGGTAGACCTTGCCGCCGATTTCCTTGGCGCGTTTGGTGATCTCATCGTGCAGTGCCTGTGCGGTTTGCAAATGGGAATAGCCCATATCTTCAAAGTTGATGGAGATAAACTGCGCCCGGCTGACGCCGGACTCCGTGAGTTCCTGCTGGATCAGCTCCAACATGACCGACTTTCCGCAGCGGCGGATACCGGTCATGACCTTGACCAGCTCTGTTCCGATAAACGGACGGATGCGGTTCATATACAGTTCGCGTTTGATCACAAAACTTCACTCTCCTTCCGTGGCTGACCATAGTATAGCACTCTTACGATGGAAATTCAATGGAAAAATTGTGAGTTTATGAGTTATAACTGATAAAATGCAAAATTCGACAAATAATTTCAGATAAGGCTAAAATGCTTGAGTGAAGCCCTGCAAAGGGAGGATTCCACCCTTTATTGGCACACAAACTGCCGTTATAACAAGGTAGGGTGGCAAGATAGGTAGGGAAACCAAGCGGCGCACAAGCGATATTTTTCTCCATATTCGCCCCGAAATGCAACAGAAAAATGAAACAACCATCGGAATATCCGTTGGGCGGTTATGCCGATGGTTGTGCGCTTTCCTATAGCTTATACACGATTTTTTGTGGGCAGTAGTAGTGAGTCTTTTCCGCGCCTGCAATTCAATTTTTCATACACCATTTTTACACCATTTTGGCGTGGAACAGTATAGAATTACATGAAGTTATATAGTGGCTATTTGTGCAGAAAACACGATGAAATCAAGAATTATCGGTATTTATGGAGTGATATTGAGATATAGGATCGGGCGAATCGCCCTCGATACCTAATTTCATATTGTCTCATTCTCCTTTAAATTCCTTTGACTTCTCCAGGCGGTTTTTACTTGGCGTTCCGGCGGTTACACCATTTTTACACCATTTGCCTGAGCAAAGGACATATCATTACATGATAATTATAACAGATACCGTTCTTTTCCTCAAGGGTTATTTTTGGTTTGCGGGAAAAGAATTACCTAAAACAATACACACGTTTCACCTTGATATTGTACGTCTTCCCGTGTATAATTGCGCTGATGGAGTTTGGAGAAAGGATGTATGGAGATGGAATATATGTCCTGTCTCGAGGCGGTGAGAAATTGCAACATGGGTAAGGTGCTGTTAGTAGAAGATAATATAAGTGCGGTAAAGAAAATTGTGCGTTATATTGGCAATATATCTGCCGATCTGGAGATACATTCTGTTTCCGAGGCGGGAGAAGCCCTGCAATACGCAAAAGCAAACGATGTTTCCCTTTTTATCCTAGATATTCAGTTAGAGGACTATAAAGGAACCAGTTTAGCCAAGCAGCTCCGCGAATTGCCGGAATATAAATATACGCCGATTATTTTTGAAACGGCATTGGCGGGAGAAGAACTTTCCGCTTACCGAGATGTGAAGTGTTACAGTTTTCTTGTAAAGCCATTTGGAGAAGAAGAATTTGTAACGGCATTTCGTGATGCGCTGGGATTGTCTAAACAGATGAACCAACAAGCAAAAACCGTCCAGATTGCGCAAAAGCAATTTATCTTAGAATATGTTACGCAGGATATTGCCTATATCGAAGCCTTTGGGAAAAAGCTTGTGATCCATACCAGCAGCCGTCTGTCCGGCATCAAAGAAGATGCGATTTCCGGGTACACTTTGTCTGGTTTTTTGACGCTGCTTGATGATCCGGCATTTGTTCAGTGCCATAAGAGTTATGTTGTGAACAAATCCCATATCGAGAAAATTGACAAATCCGGGCGAAAGATTTTTCTGAAAGGATTTACAGATACAATCCCCATCGGAAATAAATATCAGGCCGAATTGTGGGGGTAAGCATGGAATTTCTAATAAATCTGATACAGCTAGGATTGGATGTGGGAATACTGGCACTCTGCTGCGAAGTTGTTTTCCGGCAAAGGACAGAACGAAAGGCAAAGGATTTTTTCATTTTTCCTATTCTTCTTGTGCTTTGTGTCGCGCCGAGACTGGATTTCTCGATTGACACCAATATGACGGCATCCTTCCGCAGGGAAGGTTTTGAAATACTACCGGCAGACAATCTTGTTGGACTGCTGTTTTTGATTTTTGCAGTGTTGTTGTTGAACAGTATTTTCTTCGGCTCCAATTCCAGCGGTACGGTTTTCTGCGGCACAATGGCGGCTTCCTCCATTTTCCTGTTCGTCAAATGTCTGTGCGCGGTTCTTTTTGCTGTCTGCGGGGCTACGGATAGTTTCCTCCTGTTGGGCAGCCGTATAGCGGCATTGTGCCTTATGGTTGTACTGGCGTTCACGCCGCTTTTCGGTTTCATCCATCAGCTCGTCCAAAGAAGCGATTTTACAATTTTAATCGTATCTACCGATATCGCCGTGTTTCTCATGGCAGTGCTTTCGATCCTCTCTTTTGATGTGGATCGGCTTCTTGCCAACCTATGGGGAATTATGATACTGATCCTTGCGGTCCTGCTGCTGGACAGTATATTGCTGTTCCTGCATCAGCGCCGAACGCAGGAGCAAAAGCGCATCCACATGATTGAGCAGTATGTGCCGATTGTGGAAGAGCTGATCTCACAGGTCAGGGCAAGGCAGCATGAATTTAATAACCGGATGATGGCGATTGAAGCTGCCGTTGCCTCTGCGGATACTCTGGAAGAAGCCCGGAAGGAAGTGACGGCTCTCACAGGAAGTATTGGAATCGGTTTGAATGACAGGGAACTGCTCTCATGCGACAGCAAAATGGTTGCCGGGATGCTGTTTGGAAAAATAAAGCAGGCAGAAGCAGCAAACCGTCACATAGAATTATCGTTACACGGTCTTTTCAAGAAAACGGTCACCCCTGAAACAGAATGGATCGAGGCCATTGGGATTTTATTGGATAATGCAATCGAGGCTTCGCCGAAAGGAAGTACTATTTTTTTATCCAGCAAAAAACAGGGGGATTTTCTGGAGTTGACAGTTTCCAATCCGGCTCCGCCGCTGTCCAATACTGAATTTATGGCCTTGTTTGGAAAAGGCGTAACAACAAAGGCGAATCGGGACGGCCACGGCTTTGGCCTGTATAACATCCTGCGCATGACGGAACGGTATCATGGAAAAATCCTGACCCGCAACGAATCCATTTTGAATGAAAATTATGTTGTCTTTGGCGTACACATGCCATAAAAAAAGGTATGAACGAGGGTTTTAAGGGAACGAAATTTGTTTTGTTCCCTTAAAACCCTCTCTTGTTTCCGGCCTGTTGAATCGCTTGAAAGCGTTTGATATACTGGAAAAACCAAAGAAAGGGATGAATGAAATATGATAGACCTTGTGAAAAATGAGTGGAAAAAAGTTTTTCTGCCGGTGCTGTTGACAACGGTTCTTCTGGCAATCGCCATGAGTGTGCTGTCCTGCACAATTTATCAAAACTATACACTACACTACGATTTAGAGGCATGGGAAGTTGGAACGGAACTGTTTTCTCTGCTTTATCCGCTGTTTGTTGTGGTGCCGCTATGCTGGAATTTGTATTACGAACGCAAAAACAACTTCCTACTCTATGTCATGCCGCGAGTGAAAATGAAGAAGTACCTGACTGCCAAATGGATTGCGTATGCGCTGGGAGCCCTTTGTATTATCGTGATTCCTTATGTACTATCGGCAGTGTTTGCCCTCTATGTGAAACCGCCAGTGGTTCCTTTCGTTAAAAATCCGTTTCGCCATGTATTTGAAAACGCATTTATAAAGACCCCGCTGTTATATGCAGTTGCCCTGTCCCTCTGGAGAGGCATCGTCAGCCTTTTTGTAATGACCTTCGGATTTGTCCTCGCTTTATACTGCAAAAATATTTTTGTGATCCTTACCGGGCCGTTTGTGTATTCCGTTTTAGAAAATTTTGTCCTGGCGATTCTCCGCTTGGAGAGACTGCGGCTGGTCGTAGCTTTTGATCCCGCAGCAGTCGATCCAAAGGTCGTATCGATCTCCTCTTTCCTCTTTGGCCCAATTGTTTTAAGCATTGTGATTGGCCTGACAGCGTTTCTCCTTTCTAAGAAAAATGCTGTCGTAACCATTTAGGAATCCGTTATGATTACACTTATCCGGAAAAATCTCCGCTTGTGGGGATACGGAAAGTCGCTTGCCCTGTTTGTCGGATGTATGCTTTTTTCCATCAGTGGGAGGTTAAACGGAGGGATTGCATACGAGCGGCACATCTTATCGGCGGTATCAGACCATTACTATCTGACCTATTTTGTGCTGCCGATTGTACTGCTAAGCTGCTTTTCCTTTCTTGATGACGACGGAGAGCCAATCATCCTACGGTTTCAAAGTTACCATTCTTATTTTCTGAAAAAATGGATTGGGGTTGGTTTGATTGCAGTCATTCTGATGGCTGTTCAAACTGGGGCAATTCTTCTGTCTGGTATAGGATTGCCTTTCGGCAACGACTGGAATATTGTCGGAGAAGCGACGGAAACAGAGCTGGCGCCCATATTGCAGCAGGTTTTCTCGAATCCTTTACAGGCGTTTATGGGATTTACGCTCTATCAGTTTGTGGGGTGCTGGTTGATCTTTGGAATCTGTATGTGGATTGGACACTTTGCCGTGAGAAAATGGACTGTCCGAATCATTATGGCTCTTTATATCGTTTCGGCTGTGTGGATAAAGCTTCCCGCAATTCAAAGCCTTCCACTAACAGGTTTTAATCATTTGTTGATTTTACACCACAATTTTGGAGCGCCGGCTCGTCCATGGATTACAGGATTCACGCTGCTGCTATTCATGCTGACAATTCTGTTTTCTGTGCGGTTCGCATGGCGGGGACATTGGCCCCAACTTCGCCTGAAATGTCACGGGATTGCCGCGTACTATTCCCATGCGCTGATGACAAAGCGCAATATTCTGATCCTTCTGGCCGTTGTGGTTGGAATTACGCTTTATAAAGGGCTGGGATATGCAGAATCCGACGCGGAATGGATATATTCGCTGTTTGCGGGACACGGAACAGGATATTTTCAGGTGTTCCCGTTTCTGGAAATGCTGATTACCAGCGGTGTACCGCTATACCTGCTGGCGGCTTTTGTGGAACATACGGTTAACGGACAATCTATTTTTATTTCTGTGCGTGCAAAAAGCCGCAGGCATTTCGTGAAGGGAATCCTATCGGCCAGTACAAAATTTCTCATGATATATGCGTTCTTTTGGCTGATGGCTGGTCTTGTGGGGGGATTCCTATTCCGTACGGGCTCAACAATCCCTTCGTTTCGGCTTCTATTCTATGCGGTTTTGATGAAGTACCTCGATATCCTTGTGCAATATCTGATTATGTTCAGTGTTTACATCGCAACAAGGCAGGTTACAATCGGTTTCCTTGTGTTCGTAGCGGGAAATCTGCTCTGTATCTTTCCGGGGCGCTGGATGACATATTTGCCCTTTGGCCTATCCAGCCTGACAAGGATTTCCGTTGTGGAGCCGGGAATTGGAATTTCTGCTGTATCCGCCCTTGGGATAGAGACTGCCATTTCAGGTCTGTTGATCGCGGGAATCCTTATGTGGGGCTACAAGAAAATATTGAATTAGGAGGACGGAATATGCGTTCCTATATTGAAGTAAAAAATGTATCAAAAAGTTTTGGCGGCAAGGCAATTCTTCAAGATGCTTCCCTGTCTATAGAACAGGGAACAACTGTTGGTTTGGTTGGCGCCAACGGCAGCGGAAAGTCAGTGCTGTTCAAGATTTTATGCGGTTTCGAGAAGCCTGATCGGGGCAGTGTTTATGTGCGCGGCAAACAGCTCGGTAAAAATGGCCGGGACTTTCCCGAAAGTTTGGGTGTATTTATCAATTCCCCCGGTTTTATCGGTATTTACAGTGGCTTTCAAAATCTGAAATTCCTTGCGGACATTCAAGGGAAAATTGGAGAAAAAGAAATCCGGCAGGCCATGAGCAAAGTGGGGCTTGACCCTGATAATAAAACGAAAGCAGACAATTATTCTCTTGGCATGAAGCAGAAGCTGGGGATTGCACAGGCGATTATGGAGGGGCAGGATATTCTGATTTTGGATGAACCTTTTAACGCACTGGACTACAAAACCTATGAGGATGTAAAGACCATCATCCGTATGCTGAAAGCGGAAGGCAAAACCATTTTTTTGACTTCACACCATTTCAAAGACATTGAACAACTATGCGATCAGGTGTACTCGATTGAAGACTGCCAACTCGTGCCGATTACGGAAGAAATCGCAGCACACTATCGGGAGATGGATTGACTGAAAAAATATGTAGATGCAAGTTGTGAGGAAGTTTAACGCTTACTACAACACATCCCACTGGCCCGAATAACCAGTGGGATGTGTTCATATATGGTGTAAACGCCGTCCAGCCGGCGTTTACCAGCAGTCCACAGGACTGCTGATTGAATGGGTTCGAGTCCTGCCGCACCAAGGCAATCCAAATCCGAACCGGTATTGTTCTTTACGGCTTCTTTCACATCATCCAGGGTGATGGTTCTGGTGCCGTCCTTGTAGTTGAAGGTGAGAACCAGCTTATCATCATACAGATAAATGGCGTTCACAAAAGCATCGATCAGCATTTTGCGGTGAGACTGCTGATGTACATCCAGCTTGCGGAATTTGTGCAGCCAGAAGGTGACGAACTCCGGGCTGATTCTGGGTTTGGCGATCTTGATCTCCAAATCCTCCTTGGCAGCTTCCAATTCTTCCAACCGGCTCTTGGTGGACTTGGTGAGGATGCCCTGCTGGATAGCGTTCAGCAGATTCTGGATGCCGGTTTCCGCTTCCCGGAGCTGCTGCTCGTACAGGGGAAGACTGGTGTTTTCACGATCCTGCAAATCCATCACCATGGAAACGATGGCTTCAATGGCTTTGTCGTCCATGACCACCTTCATCACTTCGTTGACCACCAGATCTTCCAGCCATTGTTTCCTAACAGGCTTTTTCTTGCAGTCCGTCCGCTTCTTTTTTACAGATACGCACTTGTAGTAGTGATGAACGGTTCCGTTCCTGCTTTTGCCGCTCTCGCCACAGAGGTAAGCACCGCAGTAGCCGCAGAAGAGTTTCGTGGTCAGCAGGTAATCATCCTCGGCTTTGTGACGGGCCGGGGCTTTTTTGTTTTGTGCCAGTTTTTCCTGCACACGGTCAAACAACTCCAGGGGAACGATAGCGGGGATCCCATCGGGTACAACGATGTCCCGATATTTGTATTCTCCGATGTAACGCCGGTTGCCCAGCATGTGCTGAATGCTGTTGAAGTTCAGAGGTTTTCCCAACTTGTTGCGGATGCCATTTTCGTTCAGCCAGTCCCGCAACTCCTTCATAGTAGCACCCTTGTCGTATTTCTTGAACACATCCAGAACAAAAGGAGCGGTCAGCGGGTCAATCTGAAAATGCTGTTCCTCATCAATCACATAACCAATAGGCAGCGTGCCGCCGTTGAACTTGCACTTCAGCGCATTTTCTTTTCTGCCACGGATAACCTTTTCCGACAGGTCAGCGGAGTAGTATTCGGCATAACCTTCCAGCACGGATTCCAGAATGATACCCTCCGCACCTTCGGAAATTACTTCCGTTGCGGACACGACTTTCACGCCGTTCCGCTTTAACTGGGCTTTGTACCGTGCGCTGTCGTAACGGTTTCTCGCAAATCTGTCCAGCTTCCAGACGATGACCATGTCAAACAGTTTCTTGCTGCTGTCCTTGATCATTTCCTGAAAATCCGGGCGGTTGTCCGTCTTGGCAGAGTAGGCGCGGTCGATGTAGTGGCGCAGAATTGTGATGCCGTTCTTCTCTGCGAAGGCAGTGCATTCCCGAATCTGACCATCAATGGATTCCTCCCTCTGACTGTCGGAAGAATAGCGGGCATAAATCACGGCTTTCATTCTGCATCCCCACTTTCCAGTGTCAACGCCTGCGTCAATTCACGCAGCCTGTTTTCCAGCAAAGTCTTGTCTGGCAGATGCAGGGTATAGTCCGCAACCATGGTGGGGGACATACTTCTGCTCAAGGCATATTCCACAACTGTATCATCCTTGCTGGTGCAAAGAATCAGTCCTACGCTGGGATTCTCATTGGGCTTTCTCACATCCCGGTCAAGGGCTTCCAAATAGAAGTTCAGTTGTCCCAGATGCTCCGGGCGGAATTTGTCCACCTTCAATTCGATTGCCACCAGACAGGACAGCGCACGATTGTAGAAAAGCAGATCAATGAAGAAGTCGGTGTTCCCCACCTGTATCCGATACTCCTCACCCACAAAGGTGAAGTCCTGACCAAATTCCAGAATGAAGTCCCGCAGATTTGCGACGATACTTTTACGAAGATCCTTCTCTTTGTATGGTTCTTTCACATCCAGAAACTCGAATACATAGGCATCCCGAAGGGCAACCAGTCCTCCGCTTCTGGTCAGCAGTTCTTTGTTCTTCGTATCGGACAGCATGGTTCTTTCAAAGAGCATACTGCTGATCTGCCGATCCAGTTCCCGCTTGGAGTAGTTGTTCGCCGCACAAAGCCGAAGGTAAAATTCCCTTGCTTCATCTGTCTTGCAGCCGGTCAGAATCAGCAGATTATTTGTCCACGAAATTTCTCTCACCAGTGGTGAGAGTTTTTCGTTGCCGCGGTAAGTTTCATAGAACTGCTTCATGCGCCAGATGTTCTGGGCCGAAAAGCCTTTGGAGGCTGGATAGCGATGGCGGAGAAACTCGGAAAACTCGGTGACAACGCTTTTGCCCCAGCCATCAGCCTCAACCTTCTGGCTGATGTAGGCACCGATTTCCCAATACATATTAATCAGCTCCGCATTTACTGCCCGCATAGCTCGGGTTCTGGCATTGTCGATGATCTCTACGATCTCATCAAATTGATTGTCCATGAATGTCAAATTCTGATTCATTCCTGTCCCTCCTTCAGCATCTGCCGAAGCGTTTTTTTCAGCCGCTCATTGATGGGTGAGCTGGGATCAAAGCACATCTCGATGAACTTGTCCATCTCGGGATAGACCTTCTCGATTTTCATTTTTCCCTCATACAGCTTGCCCTGGGGTTTGTCCGTACGACCAAAAATGTAATCCAGAGATACATCAAAATAATCCGCATACCGAATCATTACCTCCGCCGGGACATGAGCCTCTCCGCTTTCAAACCGGGCAACCGCCGACTGCCGGGAGCCCACAATGGCTGCAATCTTCGCTTGAGACAGTTTCGCACTCTGACGCAGTTCCCGCAGCCGCACACCGATGGTATTCATAACCGTCACCTCCTGATCTTTGTGTGATCATTATACCCTGTATCGCATATTAAGTCAATCTTAAATTGACATAATATCATTGCTTTCATAGGGGCTCACGAACAAAACTCAAGCGCCCGCAGGGTGCGTAGATCACAAGGAACTTGTGATTCGAAGGGCTTGGGATATCTCCCAACAAGCTGGAAAACGCTCAAATCTACCGAAGCAGAAATGAGCGTTTTTCGCATATGGCGCGCCATAAGCATTGCTTGCTACAATATGTTTGACCCCACAAGCAGCGCAAGAATCAAGCGTTGCGGGGGACTC
>OIYP01000262.1_pt1 | contig 36150 bp, 32 predicted proteins | sample 1588261 | NCBI WGS metagenome assembly OIYP01 (sample SAMN03283293) | human gut metagenome | biome: human-associated habitat; material: feces | host: Homo sapiens | place: Peru | collected 2012
AGAACCCAACTGGCTGTTGGGGTATCTAAACCCTACACTTATATATTAGGAGGAGGATATAGGCATGAGCAGAATATCAAAGATTGAGGTTATCACAGGAATGTCAAAGCTTACAGACCTGATTCAGCAGCTAAGCAAGGTTGGAGTACGCGGAGTCACGGTTATGCAAGTGTTAGGCTGTGGAGTGGAAATGGGAACGCAGGAATATGAGGTAGAGATAAATGAAGTTATGGAGCTGCTTCCAAAGCAGCAGATAAATATTGTCGTGGAGACGTCAAAGGTAGATAAAATCTTAGACATTATCAAAAAGGAGCTCTATACAGGGCATATTGGCGATGGAAAGATTTTTGTATACAGCATCGACAATGTAATAAGAGTCCGCACCGGAGATGAAGGACTAGAGGCGCTTTAATTAAAAGTAGCAATTTGTAAATATATGAATGAAAGAGGGCGTCGCTTATGGATGAAAAGAAATTAGGCTTAGGAAATGTAGTATCGATTTCCGTTGGACTTGTAGTCGCAACAAGCTGTCTCGTATCACTCGGAAATGGTGCAGGTACACTTGGAATCACGTTTATATTTGCAATGTTCATTGCAATGCTTTTAAACATGACAACGGTTGCATCGCTGTCAGAGCTGAATGCACTTATGCCCAATACAACAGGTGGTCTCGCGCAGTATACACTGGCGGCACTTGGACCGTTTCCGACACTTATCTCAATGGTTGGAGGCTACTTAATCTGTAACACAATGTCATGTGGAGTGGAGGCTTCTATTTTCTCCTTCTCACTTGCAGATGTTATAGGACCCGGCATACCAAGCTTTGCATATACTGTCATCATGACGGTTATTATCCTGTTGGCAAATCTAAGAGGCGTGGATATGTTTGCAAAAATACAGGATATTGTTGCATTTCTGCTTGTCGGCTCGCTGGTTGCTATGGGGTTCATCGGTATGATAGGTATGGGAACAGGAGTCAAAATACAGCAGCCATATGTCCTCAATGCCGATTTTAAGGATGTTGCTGCAATGACAGCAGTGGCCTTCTGGCTTTTTATAGGAGCCGAATATGCAATCCCGGTATCAAAGCAGGTGAAAAATGCGAAACGCAATGTGCCGCTTGGCATGATGATAGGACTTTTCCTCATATTTATAATGCAGTCAGTCATGATATTTGGATTTCATAATTATGTGGAGTGGGGAGCACTCGCAGACTCCGCTGCACCTCACCTGGTATATGGCTATGCAGTGCTCGGAAAAGCCGGAAAAATATGGATGATGCTGGTTGGAGCACTGGCTGTTATAAGTACACAGAATTCAACAGTCAATTCACTTGCTGTTATCTGTCAGGGAATGGCAAAAATGAATATGCTTCCAAAGATTTTTGCAAAGACAAACAGACACAATGTACCGTGGTTTGGTCAGGTCTTTGTGAGTGCGCTTATCCTGATATTTGGATATTTCAGTGACAGCTCCGCAGATATGATTTCATTTTTGATTCTGGTAGGCTCAGTATTCTGGATGATTTCATACATATTGGCGCATGTTGATTTACTGATATTCAGAAAAAGGCTTCCAAAAGCACCAAGAAACTTTAAAGTGCCGTGTGGCTCGTTATTTCCGTTAATCGGAATAGTCGGTACAGCGTATATGATTTTAAATATTTCAAGTGACCCACATGAAAAGCTTATGATATGGCTTGTCACAGGAGTCTGCTTTATAGTGCTTGGAATATATTCTGCCTTGTGGATCAGGTTTAAGATGAAGATGAAGATATTTAAGAGCATTCCGCTTGACAAGGTGCTTGCTATGGAAAATGATCTGTATTATTATGTCAGAAAAAGTAAGGGAATATGGAAATAAATAAGCAAACAAACATATATTTTTTCCGCAGAATGGACAGCGTATTAATATCCTTACTTGGCAGAAAACAGGATTCATGTTATCATTAAAAACAACGATAGCATGGATCCTGTTTTAGGTTGAAAGGGGATGCAAATCCAAGACGCTTTGGAGCAGGAAGGAATCCACAAGATTATAAAATACGGAATCGTATGCTATAAAAAACAGTGTAAGGTTATGATGAAAATCGAAGAGTAAGATTTAATAGTATCTGTAATGGACATTTAAAGTCTTAATAATAATCCCGAATGGTTTTTAATAGATATATAAGCCATTCGGGATTAATTTGTCTTTTTTAAACTGTTTTTGTGTGTTAAGATGAGAAAAGAAAAATTTGGTAAATAAAGCACATAGAATTGCTGATTGTAGAATGTATGGGGCAAAGCGTGCGATGAAGCAACCCCAAAATCAGAATTGAAAGAAAAGGTAAATAAATATGAGTCAGATAATATTGGCGTCGGCATCACCGCGCCGAAAGGAATTGTTAGAACAGATAGGGGCAGAGTTTGTTGTCTGTCCTGCAAAGGGAGAGGAGATAATCACGGAGAAAGAGCCGTCTGCGGTTGTCATGGAGCTATCCCGTCAAAAGGCAGAGGAGGTAGCGTCCGGAGTGCTTACCTACAATGAACAGCACGCAGAGCTTGTGACACCACAGGATATACTTGTGATCGGAGCAGATACGGTAGTGGCTTATGAAAATCAGATTCTTGGGAAGCCAAAGAATGAAGAAGATGCAAGGCGTATGCTTTCGATGCTTTCGGGAAAAACGCACAGTGTCTATACAGGCGTAACGTTTGTGTTTATTGACAAGGATGGAAGAACCGGAGAACACTGCTTTTATGAGAAGACGGATGTCAGCATGTATACGTTGACGAAAGATGAAATTGACCGCTATATTTCAAGCGGAGATCCTATGGATAAAGCGGGAAGCTACGGGATACAGGGACGCTTTGCCATCCACATTAAGGGAATACAAGGTGATTACAATAATGTAGTAGGGCTTCCGGTAGCGCGCCTGTATCAGGAGCTTAGAAAGCTTGGAGTTGATATTTAGCGAAGTCTTTTTTTAATAGCCGGTCCGATAAGCATGGCAATTACCATTTTTATCAGGTCACCCGGAATAAATGGGAACACGCATATTGACAGTGCACCGCTGACTGTACTCTTTGCCTCAAAGCAGAACCATGCTGTACCGAGCACATAGCATATGATAGTTCCGACAATCATACCGATGAGCTGGAGCCAAGGCTGGTGGAAATTATCGATTACAAGTCCTGCAATGATTGCCATGGCGATAAAACCGATGATGTATCCGCCTGTAGGGCCGGCAAGCTTAGCAGGACCACCGGTGAAGCCTGAAAATACAGGGATTCCGACGAGTCCGATAAGCAGGTAAATGAGGTAGCTGATTGTTCCACGTTTCCATCCGAGCAGATATAATGAAATATATATAGCCAGGTTTGTCAACGAAATCGGTACCGGTCCAATCGGGATAGATAATGGTGCAAGAATACATGTGACAGCAGTCATGAGCGCTGTTACCGTTATGGCATAGGTCTTCCCATGCTTGTAGTCTATAGTTTCTGTCTGGTTCATGATAAAATCTCCTTTGTTGTAAATTTCATAGTAATTTTTGTACGATTAACACATTAACATGAAAAGAGGTTAATTGTCAACCGTGTATGTGATAAAGGTTTACAATAGCCTATAAAATTAAAAAAATAATTTCGCTCAATTTCGGAAACCATATAAAAAATTATCGAAAACATGCGAAAATATGATAATAACTATACATTTCTGATAATAATGATATTGTAAATCGCTTTAAAGTCGTTATAATGAATATATAAAATGTTAGTTTAAAGAAAAATCAAAGGGAAAGGAAAAAAAGTATGAAAAAACGTACAACATATCTGCTTAAGCGATTGGCAGCCGCGTGTCTGGCCTTCGGAGTCGCTTTTACAGGTACACCGGCAAGCAGTCTGTATCAGATTACACAGGTGCAGGCAGCAGAAACAGCGTCAGAAAGTACTTTAGCTACAGCTTCACAGGCTGCAAAGTATGGACTGGCGGATGACATTCAGGATGGTGCTATACTGCACGCCTGGTGTTGGAGCTTCAACACAATTAAGGAGAATATGAAGGACATAGCAGCGGCAGGCTTTACAACAGTCCAGACCTCTCCTGCGAATGAGTGCAAGGACACTTATTCAAATATGAAGCTTATGGGAAATGATGAGGTAAATGGTACAGACGGCTGCTGGTGGTGGCAGTATCAGCCGACTGACTGGAAGATTGGTAACTATCAGCTGGGCACAAGAGATGATTTTAAGGCAATGTGTGCTGAGGCTGACAAGTATGGAATCAAGGTTATTGTTGATGTAATTCCAAACCATACCACACCTGATTTACCAAAGGTATCTCAGAATCTTTACAATGCAGTGGGTGGCAAGGACAATCTGTATCATGCAAATGGTTTTAAGGAGATTACACAGTGGGGCAACCGTTATGAGTGTACCACAGGACAGATGGGTGGACTTCCGGATGTAAATACAGAGAATCCGGATTTTCAGGCATATTTCCTTAAGTATTTAAATGACCTGATTGCATGTGGTGCTGACGGCTTCCGTTATGATACAGCCAAGCATATCGGTGTGCCATCAGATCCTCTTGATGCAAAGAGCACCAGAAACAATTTCTGGCCTGTTGTGACAGGCGAGGAGTCAGCAAATGGTGTTACACTGAGCGATAAGAATGTATTTACATATGGTGAGGTATTACAGGGTGACAATGTACCTGAGTCAGAGTATGCCAAGTATATGCGTATGACAGCCAGCAGCTACGGTGAGACCTTAAGAGGAGCCGTTACCGGTAATTCCTTCAAAGTAGATAATATTTCAAACTGGAGACATGCTTCACCGGGCAGACTTGTTACATGGGTAGAGTCTCATGACACATACTGTAATGCAGGTGTTTCATCAAGGATGACAGATGAGCAGCTTCGTCTGGCATGGGCTGTCATTGCAGCAAGAAAAGATGGAACTCCGTTATTCTACAGCCGTCCGGATGGATCAAATGGAGCCAGTGGCAACCGTTGGGGCAACAATGTACTCGGTGCCAAGGGAAATGATGAGTTTAAGTCTGCTGAAGTCAGGGAAGTAAATCTCTTCCGTAATGCCATGGCCGGCAAGTCGGAGTATTTACGCAATCCTGGTAAAGATTCACAGATTCTTCAGATTGACCGTGGTAACGAGGGAACTGTTATCATCAACTTAAAAGAAGATAGTGTAAAGATCAATTCAGATACCAATATGAAGGACGGAACCTACAAGGATCAGGTTTCAGGCAGATTCTTTACAGTATCAAACGGCAAGATTTCAGGTACTCTTGACAAGAGAAAGGTTGCTGTTATTTATAACAAGGATCAGGAAAGCGTAGGGGTTTCATCTACAACAGGCTCAAACAGCTTTTCAACAGATACACTTGATGTAAAGCTTTCTGCTAAAAATGTGCAGAACGCTACATACACAACATCTGAGGGAGCTTCAGGAAGCTACACAGACGGAGAGGTTATCGCAGTTGGTGCAAAGAGCCAGATTGGTGATACAATCACTGTAACAGTAAAGGGTACAGGAACAAAGGGCGAGGTCACTGACAGCGCTGTGTTCAAAAAGACAGAGAAAGACCCATATCTTAAGTATATTGATGGAAGCTATGATGTATACATCAAGAAGCCTGACGGATGGGGAGACAAGATAAACTGCTATGCATACGTTGACGTGAAGACAAACAACGGAGAATGGCCTGGCGTAGAGATGAAATATCTGGGCGAGGGCGTGTATGCATACAATTTACCGGATGATTTCAAGACCGCAAGCGTTATTTTCAATGATGGTGTTTCACAGTATCCGGCAGCACAGCAGGCGGGACTCGAGTTTACAAAGGGTCAGTCAATGGCATATATCAATGGCAGCTGGACAAAGGTAGAGAAGCATACAGATGATATCAAGATTACTTCTTCTCTTGCTAATGGAAGCAGCTTCAATACTGACAGTACAACAACGACCATCACCTTAAAGAATGCAACAAAGGGAAGCTACAGTGTGGACAATGGTCCTGTGAAGGAATTTACAGGCAGCGCAACAGTTACTCTCGGAACAGGAAAGATTGCAGACAGCGATGTAACACTTAAGGTTGTAGCGTCTAACGACAAGGATTCAAAAACTGAGACATTCACCTTCAAGAAGAAATTTGATGCAGAAAAGAATGGTGGATATGTTGATTACGAGGGTGAGACACTCGCAAAGGCATCAGGCACAGCAAGACAGGCAGTTGGAGGCAAATATGCGACAAACCCTGACAAGCAGCTTGGAAAGAATAAGACTATCAAGAGTGCAGCGGATTTTGATGACTCAATGATTATTGCACAGGGTGTAGCAAATGATGACGCACGTAATTTCAGAGGGACCCATGAGGGACCTGTATACGACAGCTATGCACTTTACGGAGCATGGGATGATGAGAATATTTATCTCGGCTGGCAGTTTGTAAACGTGGCTGATATTACATCACCTGAGCAGACATATGTAAATTCTGATAATGGCAAGCCTACCAATGGTGATATACCACAGATTATCGCACTTAACCTTGGAACCGGAAAGACAGGAGACGGTACACTTGACAATGGTGGAAATATCTGGGGCTTAAAGGTTAAATATGATACACCGATTGATGCAATGCTCTGCTTCTCAAGTAAGAGTGGCGTTGGACAGCCTGCTTTGTTTACTACAAATAAATCAGGAGAGTTTAGTTATGATGAACCATACTGCACAGGCTTTAAAAAGGCAGGCATCTCATTCAAGGCAGAGGATGGATTCTTTGGAAAATCACTGATTGGTATCAATGCCAATGGATATACAGGCCTGACCGTTGACCAGCTTACAAGCACATCGTCAAACTGGGTAGATTTCCTAAGCCTTGGTCACAAGACATCAATGGATACCTTCTACACAATGACAATTCCTATGTCAGCGCTCAACCTGACAAAGGCCAAGCTTGAGAAGAACGGTATTGGTGTAATGCATATCTCTACATTTGGAGAGAGTGGTATTGCTTCTACTCCTATGGATATGTCAATGGTTGATAACGCAACAGAGGAATACAGTGCTGACGCATCTACATCTAAGGAAAAAGAGGACACTGATATAATTACTGCTCCTCTTGCAAGACTCGGAGCAGAGGGTGGAGATGATCCTACCCCACAGCCTGACAACCGTATGACAGTCAACTTCGGAGCAGACCGAAGTGCACCACAGGCTACAGGAACAGCACTGACTCTTAAGGCTGTTGCTGCCGGCGGAGTTGGAAGCTACAAGTATCAGTTTAAGATTGATAACACAGAGGTACAGAGTGGTTCAAGTGCTACATACTCATGGAAGGCAGCCAAAGGCGCCCACACACTGCAGGTAGTTGTAACCGATTCACAAGGACATAAGGTAACTGTCAGCAAGCAGTTTACAGGTGAGGGCGGTGAAATAGTAAATAAAAATGTACTTACTGCAAAGAGCTATTCATTGACACTTGCAGAGAATATAAAGGCTAATATCTATGTATCACTGTCATCGGATATCATGGCAGATACAGGCGCAAAGCTTAGAATCACATATCCTGATGGATCTTCTAAGGAGAAGCTGGTAAGTGATTACAGCACTGTGAAATATAACAATGAAGATGTAAAGAAGATTACATATGAGACAGTTCCGGCAGAGCTGACATCGCGCATAAGCATCTGCGCAGTCAGAAGCAACGGAGCAACAAGCAATAGCTTCTCATTTGCACCGACAGATTATCTGTACAAGTGTATAGAGCAGAAGCTGCCGGAAGCTAACCTGGCAAAGGCATTGCTCAACTATGGTGCATATGCACAGCTGTATTTCGGTATAAATACATCTGACCTGGCTAATAAGAAGCTCACAGACGATGCGGTTGCAGCACTCAGTGTAGATACAGTGCTTAAGAACGCACCTGCAGATGATGCAGCAGCATTAAATAATGAGGATATAGAGTACATCGGCTCAGCTTTGGTATGTAAGAGTGGAACAGACATGAAGCTTTATTTCAAGAATAAGAACAATCTTACACTTGAGCAGCTTAAAATCAAATATGCACTTGATGCGTACGACATCACACTTGATGAGGGCATGCTGTGCATCAGAATAAACAATGTTTATCCTGGAAACCTGTCTGCTAAGTATACAATCGTAATTAATGGAGCAAATGGAACTATTTCTGGTGACATCTGCCCGATGGCATATGTCAGAAAGGGAGTTCAGAGCTCAGATACAAAGCAGCAGAATCTGTGCAAGGCAATGTACCTGTACAATAGAGCAGCATTGGAGTATTTGGGACGATAGTCAGTTAAATCAGTCAATTAAATAAATGCAGTTCAATAAGAATCCGTTAACTATGGCTGTGACGCTGTGGTTAGCGGATTTTTTGTAGAAAAAATGAGAGAACATATTCATTTTGTATATTGCATAATTAAAAGAGAGATAGTAATATAGAACTATAAAAGCGCTGTGATATCAATTAAACAGGGAGACATGGGGATAGCAGTGCTTCGTATTTAAGGAGAAATGAAATGAAAAAACATATAATAAACATAGTAGTTATTTTAATATTTGGAGCAATAATTACGGTATCAGCACTATCTGCAAAGAATTTGGGAGCAAATGAAAAAAAGAAAATTGATTCTGCAACAGCCACAGAGGCAGTGTCAGCTGCGGGTACAGGATCTGATACAGAAGCTGCAGATACTGATGATACGTCTAAGAAGTCAGCTGATTCCCAAAAAGATGATGCAGCAGTAGCCGGTAAGAAAGACAAATCCGATAATAAAAAGAAATCTGACAGCAGCTCAACAGATTCAAAGAACTCATCTGATGTAAATAAAGATAGTTCTTCAAAAGATACATACGAGACCGATATCATGAAAAATGATGAATCAGCTGCTACAGATGATGTAAATAAAACCGATACTAAATCCGATAATAAAAATAGTAATAAATCTGATAATAAAAAGGATAATAGTTCTGTAACAGACAATACAGACGCTAATGGTTCCGGAGACAGTGACTCAAATGGTGACAATTCAGGAACCGGCAGCGATGATAATAATAAATCAGATAACGGAGTGATAGAGCTTCCGATTATACCGATAGATTAATTAATAGGTTACCATGTAGTTTTACATTGTGGGATAGAGTATTTATTAACAATAGAACATGCCGGGAGGATTATGTATGCACAAAAGAATAGTTAGCCTTATTTTAACACTTATTATGCTGATTACAATGGTTCCATCGACTATTGTGGCAGCAAGTGAAGTTCGGACAATGGAAGGTGTTGAAGCTTCGAGCAACCAATCTGAAAGCAACCGGTCTGAGGTTGATAAATCGGATGAAAATATTATCTACATGGTAAATCCGCTGTATGAGGATGTTATCAGCATTGATGATTTAAAGAAAAAGCTTGACTCCTCAAATGATGAGCAGCTGTTTGGTGCATCCACAGGACAGTATTTTTCGGATTATGACAGTGCCGTTTCATATCTCAGAAAGCAGATGGTTAGCAGAGAAACGGAAATAGCCTTGAATTTTCCTGCATCCTGGTTTGATTCTCACAAAGATGGGCTATATTGGGATTTATTATATGATGCAATAAAATGCGACGAAAGCTCTACAGGTCAGGAAGGAGATGCTCTCATATATGGATATGCAGGCTGTGATGTTTCATACAGTAAAGCAGGATATATACAATATGCCATGTTATACCATTCTGATGCAGAGCAGGAAGCGAAGCTGACAGCAGCTGTGGCTGAGGCAATGACAACACTGCAGCTTAATGGGCTGAGCGAAGCCAAAAAAATTATAAAGATTCATGATTATATCTGCAATCATGTCGATTATGCATACAATTCAACCGAGGAGCAGATATATACAGCATATGGCGCTCTTTGCACCGGAAAAGCTGTCTGTCAGGGATATGCTGTGCTTTTCTACAGACTGTGCAAGGAAGCAGGGCTGTCGGTCAGGATTATCAGTGGTACCGGAAATGGAGGAGCGCATGCATGGAACATAGTGCGAATCGGCAGCAAATACTATAACGTGGACTGTACCTGGGATGGACAGGATGAAGCCACCTATAATGAGTTCCTGTTGAAATCAGAGGCTGACTTTACAGACCATACCCGCAAGTCATGGAAAGTGGCAGGCAGCCATTATCTATACTATACGTCAGCTGAGTTTAACGCGCAGTATCCTATGACTGAAAAATCCTGGGAGGAGTCGGATGAAACTACATATGCGCATAGCGAGGAGGCTACGTCAGGTGCGGTAACACTAAAAGCACAATGGAATGATCCCGTACTGGGACAGCCGACCACATTCCATGTTTCTGCAACAGGCGGATCAGGAAACTATTTATTCAGAATGGATGCACCGAGCTATTCGAGCCCAAATCAATGGGCATTCGAATCAGTAGCGGATCCAAGCCGCGGTGAGTGGTTGAATTATACATCAGAGTGTGCTTCAAACGATTATACATTTACCATGACTGCTACCGGTACCTATAACTTTAGGTTTTATGTGATGGATACAGCTGCAAATGTATATTATCTGCGTTTGAGCTTCAATATAGGCGTATCTGATAGTAAATATCCGAGTGTTGACGCAATTGTCAAGTCTGCAGTAGCTGAGTGCAACAGCAAAACTGATGGCTCAGAGTATGCAAAAGCCCTGTGGCTGCATGACTGGCTGCTTGACCAGCTTGAGTATGATAAAACCCTGAAATGGTCTTCGGCTGAGAGTGCGCTGACCAGAAAACTTGGCACATGTCAGTCGTATGAGAGTGCATATGCAAAGCTCCTTACTGCAGCAGGAATAGAAAACAGCGAGACAAGGGATAAATATGATGGACACACCTGGAATGCCATGAAGCTGGACGGACAGTGGTATCAGACAGACTGCACCTGGGATGACAGCAGCGATAATTGGTATAGCTTTGATCAGAGACATTTGTATTTTGGGCTGACGGATGAGCTGATGGCCATAGCACATCCTGGCCATAACGAAATTTATACCGCAGCTAACTATAAAACACGTTCAACAAGCCTTGCCGACAACTATTTTGTCAGGACAGGAGATGCCGCAAAGTGGGCAAAAGCATACTCAGACAGGATTCAGAAAAATCTGGATGCAGAAAAGACCGAGTTTGAAATAGCAGCAGACAATTCTTCTTATCCGCAGAGTATTTCAGGTATTCAAAATGGTATTATAGCGTATGCGATAAATCAGCTGACATGGACGACAGACAAGGCAGCGGTAACATTAAATGCTACGGGAAATGCAAAGAGCTTTACATTTACAGCCGAATACGCTTCAGAGAGTCCTGCGGTCAGCTTGTATGGCAGAAGCATAACCCTTAAAGACAACATCGATGTAAACTATTACATGGAAATGTCTGATTCGGTGTTTGAGCATGATGCTTATCTGGAATTTAAAATCGGTGGTCAGACATATAAGATTAATGCGTATGATGCCACTGAGGTAAATGAGAACGGTAAAATCTTATACAAGTTCTCATGTCCGGTGAATGCGGCACAGATGTCTGATACCATTGAGACAAGAATAGTGATTGATAACAATACCGAGCAAGAGTATTCCTACAGTGTAAAGGAATATGCAAGCGAGCTCCTGTCAAAATCAAACGAGTATCCGGCAGAAACAGTTAAGCTCGTGAAGGCGCTCTTAAACTATGGAACAGCAGCGCAGACCTTCTTTAAATATAACACTGACAAGCCGGCAAATGGTATTTTAAGCGATGCCGATAAGGCTGTAGATGCGGCTGATTTTGATGCATATAAGGCTGTTATTAAAGCGGATAGTGCAAATGGTCAGAACGATGGACTGTCATATTACGGAAGCTCCCTGATATGTAAGTCTGAGATGACGGTAAGACATTATTTTATTTTAGATAATGGCAGTGATATTAATAATTATAAGTTTAGCTATATTGACGCAGATGGCTATGAGGTCAGTCTGACACCTAAAAAAGCCTCAGACGGCGGGGTATACTGTGTAGATATAAGCGGAATAATGGCATGCGGCCTAGATAAGAACTATGTATGCAGGGTTACAGGTATGGACAGCTCACAAATCATAGAGCTTGATTATGGCCCGTTAAGCTATGCATACAGCGTTGCAAACGATAAAGACTCATCAATAGAATTAAAGAATCTGATGAATGCGTTGTATATGTATTCTGAGATGGCGAGGAAGGTGAATGGTATTTAATAAACATTTGACAAGAATAACCGGTTCAGCTATGGTGGCGGCACTGCTTATATCAACCACACCGGTGGCAGCAACGGAGTCTGTAATAAATGAGGACGGAAGAAGAACTGAGATGACACAGACCCAAAATCTGTTGCAGTCATATCAGGGAGGATATATAGAGAGTGAGCTAGACAGCAATACTCCTGTATATGACTCGGGAATTTCAACCTTTGCAGAGCTGCCTTTGGCTTTTCCGGATGATGCTTCGGTGTTTGATACCATGTATCCACAGACGCGAGACCAGAATCCATATGGTACCTGCTGGTCATTTGCCAGTATGGGACTTGCAGAGTATGACCTGATAAACGATGGAACTGTGGATAAGAATGTCGACTTCAGTGAGCTTCAGCTTGCGTATTTTGCGTACAATTTTGTGACAGATCCGCTGGGAGGTACTGCAGGGGATGTGGCTAAATACTATAATGAGAATGGACTCTCATACCTGCAACGAGGTGGCAATTTTGAATACAGCTCAAGGCGTCTGGCACAGTGGATAGGTCCGGTTGATGAGGCCGTGGTGCCATATTCTCAGGCTGACAGTACACTGGATAGCGGTCTGGATGATAAATATGCATACTCTTACAGTAAGGCCCATCTGAAAAATGCTTATGAGATAAATATCCATGAAAATGCTGATGAGGTGAAGGCTAATATTATGGAGCATGGAGCTGCTGGTGTGATGTATTATCATAATGACAGTGTCATGAGGTTTTATTCATTTGACAGTGCAGGGCATTATACCTACTATGATACTGCAAGAAGAGGTTTAGGACATGCAGTGATACTTGTTGGATGGGATGATAATTTTTCAAAAGAGAACTTCCCTGAGTCATTGAGACCGGAAAATGATGGAGCCTGGCTTGTGCGAAACAGCTGGGGAACATATTGTGATTATTTCTGGATGTCGTATGATAATGAATCACTGTTAGATACAGCGTGGGTATTTGATTTCTCAGATGATGACGGATTAGACCACAACTATCAGCTGGATGGTGGGATTGAGGTATACAATACTAATCTGACCAACAGGCTGGCAAACGTATTTACGGTACCGAAGAAGGCAGATGGAGAGTATGAGAAGCTAAGAGAGGTATCGCTGTCATTTACCAGAATAGCGGATGTAGGCTATACAATAGATGTGTATACAGATCTTACGGATCCGTCTGATCCATTAAGCGGAGAGAAACAGACTCAGGCTACAACGACAGGCAATACAGCTTTTGCGGGCATATACAGTGTGGAGCTGGCAGAACCGGTGGAGCTTAAGCCGGGAAGTACCTTTGCTGTAGTGGTATCGGTTGATAAGAGTGCCCTGGATTATGAGCAGGCGACAAAGATAGCAACCGGTGACACTCTCATCTGGGACAGACAGGTGAGCCGGGGAAACGGAAAGAGCTTGTATTATAGCAGTGGCGGATACACAGTATATCCATATGGCAATTTCTGTATTAAAGCTTTTACGTCAGATGAAACCAGGCATGCAGAGCCGGAAAATGAGCTTACGGCAAAGGGCTATTCTGTAGATTTGACAACGCTGATACGTGCAAATCTATATGCTGCTGTTTCGACAGATATTATTGATGATGCAGGAGCAATGGTTAGGTTTGCATACCCGGATGGCACTTTCACAGAGGAGCTTTTGTCAGCGTTTGAGACAACAGAGTACGATAATACTCAGGTAAAGAAAATCACATACGAGGCTGTTCCTGCGAAGCTTACGGAAATGGTTGAAATCAGTGTCATAAAGAGTGATGGAACGAAAAGCAATGGTTTTGCCTTCGCGCCGGCAGATTATCTGAATGATTTAATCAAAACAGATTCTGATTCTGCTTCGAAAAATATAGCAAAGGCACTTTTGGATTATGGAGCATATGCACAGTTATATTTCAATGTGGATGCATCTGATCTGGCGAATAAGGAACTGACAGATGATGCAGTGGGTGCTTTATCGACTGAGGAAATCCTTAAAATGACAGTGGATGGAAATACTGCATCAATGAGTAATGGCGATTTGGAGTATATAGGCTCATCGCTTGTATGCAGAAACGGAACTGATATTAAGCTGTATTTCATTAATAAAAACTCACTTGCACTCGATGAAATACTGCAGAAATATAATATAGATGTGACTAATGAAAAAACCGGCAGACTTGACAGCAGCGAATTTTCAGCTGAGCTTGATGGAACGCTGTTTTGTATCAGAGTAAAGTCAATTTTGCCGAAGCTTCTGTCAACTGATTATACAATTACATTCTCAAACAGTGACATAAGCAGTTATGGAGTTGTGAGTCCGTATTCCTATATCCGAAGGGCTGTACAGGGGGATGATATACAGCTTCGAAATCTATGCAAAGCACTTTACTTATATGGGCGTGCTGCCTCGTAATACATTAAGCTGTGTGATGTCTGAAAAATAATTAAAAACAATCGACATTACAGCCAATAAACGCTATAATAGATATATTAGGATAAATGTACTGGAACTTGTATAATCCACAGCCATCACGCGGTACGGCTGTTGCGGATAGTGTCAGGCTCCGGGAAGGGGAATTATATGCAGGATAAAAAGCAAAAAAAGGCAAAAATACAGGTTATATTTCTAATTCTTATTTCCACGCTTGTTCTTTTGGCGGATTTTTATGCGATAATTAATTATCCAGAGGAATACATGCTCATTGCAGCAATCACAGTTATCTTTGTGGTTTGCTTGTGGGGAGTAATAAGTGGATTTTTCTCACTGAATGCGCTAAAGGAGGACAGGAGAGAGGAACAGTATGACAGTATTTTCAAGTCTGAAAAGGCATCTTATCTCATGCTCAGGAAGTACTTTGATGAGATAGAGGAAAAGATTGAGATGCTGCAGAAGGAGTCAAGGATTCCGACTGAGGATATCATCAATGCGCAGAAGGCAATCGCAAAGGTTGTCATCAACAGGAATAAGGAAAATGCTGATGCGATTATGAGCTCTAATGAACAGCTTGTGGAGACATTTGAGCAGCTTGAGAACCGGCTCAAGGAGAGCAATGATTTTATTATTGAGAGCCAGAAAAATGTGATTTATGAGAACCTCAAGGATATTATGGAAAAACAGCAGGCTCTATCTGACAGCATAAAGGATATGGAAATCCGTCTGAGCCAGGCAATCACAGCAAATCCTATTCAGTTTACGGCAAATGTTGAGATGCCTAAGCAACCGACTGACGCACCACAAGCAGCACCGGTCATGGAGCCGATACCCGAACCGGTCGTAGAGATGATACCTGAACCGGTCGTAGAGGAAGCTACGACAGCTGAGCCTGTTGCGGTAATCGAGCCGGAGCCGGTCACAGAGGCACCTGAGCCTGTAGTAGAGCCAAGCCCTGCGGCAGAAGAAGCAGTTACAGAGCCTGTAGCAGAGGAAGCTGTTGCAGATACGACAAACAGTGACCCGAACCGCCAGCTGAGTGCAGATGAGATAGCAGCTCTTTTTGCAAGTGCAAACGGAGGTACCGGTGAAGCTAAATCAGAGCCGCTTGCAGAAGCAGTTACAGAACCGGTTCCGGAGGTAAAAGAGGAGCCTGCCAAGCCTCCGGTTGTAGATTTGAATAATACAAATCGTAATCTTACACCGGATGAGATTGCAGCTTTATTTAGCAGTATGTAGTATTTTGGTAACTATTCAGTAAAGAAATGAAGAAATAATATTTTGTAATTATCTCACAAATATGTTAAAGTGTGCATGTTATAAAAATATGCACACTTTATTTTTGAAAGGAAATATAAAAGAATATATGGAAACAATCAGATTTGATGAATTAGAACTAAACCCTAATATTTTGCGAGGCATCAAGGACATGGGCTTTGAGGAGGCGACTCCAATACAGGCTCAGGGAATACCGGCAGTGCTTTCGGGCAGGGATGTAATCGGTCAGGCACAGACCGGAACCGGAAAGACAGCAGCCTTTGGTATTCCGGTGCTTGAGAGTGCCGATGCATCAAGCCACAAGACACAGGTTATCATCCTCTCTCCTACTAGGGAGCTTGCCATTCAGGTGGCGGATGAAATCAGGAAGCTTGCAAAATATATGCATGGAGTGAAGGTGCTTCCGGTATACGGAGGACAGGATATCAGCCGCCAGATTAAGGCACTTAAGGGCGGAGTGCAGATTATCATCGGAACCCCGGGCCGTCTGATGGATCATCTCAGGAGAAAGACAATCAGGCCTGACCATGTAAAAACAATCGTGCTCGACGAGGCAGATGAGATGCTCAACATGGGCTTCAGGGAGGACATTGAGACAGTGCTCGAATACCTGCCACAGGAGCATCAGACAGTACTTTTCTCAGCAACAATGCCAAAGCCTATTTTGGAAATCACAAGAAAATATCAGCATGATGCCATCAACATCAAGATTGTGAAAAAAGAGCTGACAGTTGCCAATATCGACCAGTATTACTATGATGTGAAGCGCAAGGACAAGATAGATGTGCTCACAAGACTGTTGGATTACTATAATCCAAAGCTTTCACTTGTGTTCTGCAACACCAAGAAGATGGTTGACGAGCTGGCATATGAGCTTTGCGGACGCGGCTACAGTGCAGAGGGACTTCATGGCGATATGAAGCAGGTGCAGAGGGATCGTGTCATGAAGAATTTCAGAAACGGAAAGACAGATATTCTTATTGCCACAGATGTTGCAGCGCGCGGAATTGATGTGGATGATGTGGAGGCTGTTTTCAATTATGATCTGCCTCAGGATGACGAGTATTATGTACATAGAATCGGTCGTACAGGAAGAGCAGGCCGCTGCGGAAAGGCATTCTCCTTTGTAAAGGGCAAGGAGGTCTACAAGCTAAAGGACATCCAGCGCTACTGCAAGACAAAAATCTATGCACAGCCAATCCCTTCATCTGACGATGTTGCCAAAATCAGGGCAGAAAAAATCATGGATCAGATTTCTACCATTATAGATGAGGAAAATCTCACAAGTGTCATTGATATTATAGAGAATCAGATAAATGAGTCAGATTACACAGCAATGGATATTGCAGCGGCATTTTTATACCAGGCTATGGGCGCATCTGAGATATCCACAGCTGAATCAAAGGATGACTATGATTTCCACAATACAGGGGCTGAGGATGGCATGGTCCGCCTGTTTATCAACGTCGGAAAGAAGGATAAGATAAAGCCGGGCGATATTTTAGGTGCCATTGCAGGCGAGTCAGGCATGCCGGGCAGGCTTGTCGGTGCAATTGATATGTACGATAAGTATACATTCGTTGAGGTGCCGGCTGAGTATGGCAAGGAAGTGCTCAATGCCATGAAGAATGCAAAGATAAAGGGCCGCTCTGTGAACATGGAGCCTGCAAATTCACGCTAGATTTACAATTGGATATACGATGGCTGTATAAAAAAATACCGGGACACAAAATGTGTTGCCCGGTATTTTTGATTACTTGTCGTCATCGATTCCCCAATGCTCTTTCATGTAATCCTTTCCCATTCCACCGCCGATATCATTCTGATTTCTGCGAAGATAATTTACAAATATTCCACCCACAACTGCAAAAATGATAAGTGCTGCAAGTACTACCATATGGTCTCCCTTCCGAAACATCCGTCGGTTTCAAAAAACATTGTAATTATTCGTTCGAAAATAAACGAAAAATAATTGGTTGCTATCATTATAACAAAATTGTCAGATAAGTCAATACATAAATCAGCTATTGTTTACGCTACAGCGTGGTCAGGCTGCTGGTCAGACGCAAGCTTGACACCTCGATGTCAAGCTATGCGCCATAGTGTTAATTATTGAGTGAATTACAGCCCCTGCCTCGTAGAGGCATTTTAAATGGGCTGTAATCGTTGCTGGTCACGAAATCATGCGTCAGCCAGCATCAGCACATGCTTCACAATTGATTTAATTACATTAACCGCGGTTTCCATGCCCTCCACTGATATGTGCTCAAATGGACCATGGAAGCCGTAGCCGCCGGTACCGAGGTTTGGACAAGGAAGTCCCATGAAGGATAAACGTGCACCGTCTGTACCGCCGCGGACAGGGCGTGAGAACGGCTTTAAACCGTTTTCCTCTATGGCGGCCTTGGCCAGATCGATAATGTACATATTGTCCTTTATGATTGAAAGCATATTCTCGTAGGAATGGGTGATAGTAAGAGAAACAGTGCCCTCACCATATTTTTTGTTCATCTCTATCTCAAGAGAGCGGAGAGAATCAAGCCTTTTGGCAAAAATAGCCTTGTCGTGGTCACGCACAATATATGACAGATGAGCCGAAGCTACATCACCGCTCATATTGCACAGATGGTAAAAGCCTTCTCTGCCCTCGGTGGTGGCAGGAGTCTCGTTTGCAGGCAGCGCTGCGGCAATTTCGCAGCCGACCAAAGCAGCATTGACCATGATATCCTTTGCCTCGCCCGGATGCACGTTGACGCCCTTTATGGTAAACTCAGCGCTTGCGGCATTAAAGTTCTCATAGGCCACCTCGCCCTCGTAATCACCGTCCACGGTGTAGGCAAAATCGGCCTCAAAATAGTCCAGATCAAACAAATCCGCACCCTTTCCGACCTCCTCATCCGGGGTAAAGCCAACCCAGATATCGCCGTGAGGAGTACCCTCTGCGATAATCTGCTCTAAGGCAGTCATAATTTCAGCCACACCGGCTTTATCATCGGCACCAAGCAAGGTAGTGCCGTCGGTGGTGATGAGAGTGCGTCCGGCGAGGTCTTTAAGCTCAGGAAAATCGCTTACACGCAGATAATCTCCGGAGCCTCTAAGTAGCACATCGCTTCCGTCATAGTGGCGCAGAAGCTGTGGCTTGACATTTTCCCCGGAAAAATCAGGTGCGGTATCCATATGTGCAATAAATCCAACTGCCTTTTTATGCTCCATGCCGGCAGTGGCAGGCAGCAGACCATACACGTAGCAGTGGTCAGTAAGCACAACCTTAGATAAGCCAAGATCCTTAAGCTCGGACTCAAGCTCCCTTGCGAGGGCAAATTCCCTGTCGCTGCTTGGTATATTATCACTGTCTTCATCTGATGTGGTGTGATAGCCCACATATTTTAATAATCTTTCTTCAACCTTCATTATCTGTAAATCCTTTCTGAGAGACCTTTAATGGAAAACGGGTATAAAAAGTCTCTTTATATAGAAAATAATATAGCTTAAAACGGTGTAAAATCAACTGTTTTACAAAAAATCTAAAAAAAATTTAAAAAAATTAAAAAAAAGTGTTGCATTTCTATAAACTATACTATATAATAAATTTCGCGTTAAGGAAAACGCAAACAAAATTAAAAAACGCGCCTCTAGCTCATTTGGTAGAGCACCTGACTCTTAATCAGGGTGTGCAGGGTTCGAGCCCCTGGAGGCGCACTCAAAGGTACCGGTTTTATGGACGTATGAGCCATAGGGTTGGTGCTTTTTTATTGCATAATTTTCGGGTAGTCTAATAGTCCCATAAAAAGTGAAATTAATATTGAAATTTTGAAATAAAGAGTTTATACTGTTGAATAGGACAAAAGTAACATTTGGGAAGATGTTTTGGTCGGAGTAAAATATGATGAACACAGCAGACAAATATTCAACAGACAATATAGCAGACAACGAAATGATAATCGCAGTAGATTATGTGGTGAATAAGGATTATGACCGTGCGGTTGAGCGTATAAAGAAAGCACTTGTGCGCTTAAAGAGCACAGGCCACGTGGAAAAATATGCAGAGTATCTCAATATTCTGGGATTGGTCTATGAGCTGGAAAATGATGAGGCAAATGCCTTTGAATGTTATCTGGAGAGTCTTGCCACGGCGGAGCTTATCCGATCGAGAGATCTTAAGGCTATGGTTTACAGCAATATAGGTTCAAGCTATAGCAAGATGGGAAGAGATGAGGAAGCGCAGAGATATTTCAATGATGCCAGGGACGAATATGACAGTTCTTCAGAAAAATCTGAAGAATGTCATAAAAGCTGGGTTATGTTTGACTATATAAATCATGCGATTAACGACAGATATGTCGCATTATCTTGAAGCAATAAGCTTGCAGATAGGGTTTCCGGCAGCAGAGAATTTCTCCTCGTATTCTGTCATGATGTTGCCCTCGTTCATCACAGCATCATGATGCAGGTCGCGTGTACTGGCGTCGAGGTGCCATTTATCGGAGCCTTCAATCTCTTCCAGAGAGAAGGTGAAGAGATCCTGGTTGTCAGTCTTGAACTCTATGCGACCGTCAGGTGCGAGAAACAAATCATATCTGGCCAGAAATTCGCTTGATGTGAGTCGTCTTCTTGCATGCCTGTCCTTCGGCCATGGATCGGAAAAGTTCAGGTAAATGCGGTCAACCTCATTACTGTCAAAAATATCCGGAAGAGTTGCGGCATCAATGCACAGGAAGTGCACGTTTGGCAGCTCGTCCTCCTGCATCTTTTGTACGGCACGAAGCAGTACACTGGTGTAGCGCTCGATGCCCACATAGTTAATCTCGGGATGAAGCCTTGCCAGATCCATCAGAAATCTGCCCTTTCCCATACCAACCTCTATATGAATCGGATTTTCGTTTCCTAAAAAATCATGCCATTTTCCTTTTAATTCTACAGGCTCCTTTATGCAATAAGGGCTGTTGTCGATGACTTCACCGGCGCCCGGGATATTTCTAAGTCTCATGTGAATCTCCTTATAAAACGTAAAATTTTATATAGATAATACCCTACAATTGTGCGGGTGTCAAAATAAAATGGCAAAATACGTTGCACATGCCCTTGATAACATGTTTTTCATACATTATAATCATAAATGAGTGGCAAAATACCTTTTGACCCTCATATCATAGTATATTTTAGATTATGGTACTGAACAGTTACTCAAATTTTAGAATCAACAGGAACAGATATGAAGCATAAAATTATAAATTTAAAAAAAACAGGAATACTAATAATGGCAGTGTTTGCTATGGTCACGACGCTTTGTGCGAGACCGCTTGTGGCATTTGCGGATGGTGATGACACGTACTGGCCGGAGGGACCGCAGATAAATTCACCGTGCGCCGTGGTGATGGAGGTCAATACAGGTACGGTGCTATATGAGAAAAATTCACACGAAAAGCATTATCCTGCAAGTATCACAAAGATTCTCACCACATATCTGGCTATACTCAACTGCAAGATGGATGAGAAGGTTACATTCTCAAAAGAGGCGGTGAAGGAGAGCAGTGATGGTTCGTCGAGCATCAAGAGGGATGTGGGCGAGGAGATGACCATGGAGCAGACACTATATGGAGTTATGCTTGAGTCGGCAAACGAGTGCGCATATGCTGCAGCAGAGCATACAGGCAAAAAGCTTGGGGGAGATTACAGCACATTTATTGATCTGATGAACAAGGAAGCCAAAGAATTAGGCTGTACAGATACACATTTCAACAATGCAAATGGTCTGCCAGATGAAAATCACTGGACAAGCGCATACGATATGGGGCTTATCGCGTGTGCGGCATACAGGAATGACGAGTTTCGAAAGATTACAGGCACAAAGACCTATATCATACCACCTACAAACAAGCATACCGAGGATACCCCGCTGTACAATCATCATGCGATGCTGCATCCATTTAAGTCGTATTCACAGTTTGTAAATCAGGATTGTACCGGCGGCAAGACCGGCTACACTTCAGTGGCTAACAGCACGCTTGTCACTTATGCAGAGAAGGATGGCCTGACGCTGTGCGTGGTTATTATGAATGCGCAGTCGCCTGACCAGTATGCAGACACAAACACGCTGCTCAATTACTATTTCAGTAACTTCAAGGCACTAAGCATAGCTGAAAATGAAAACAGCGCAGCAGCTGATGATACACCGGATCTGGGTGTGATGAATGAGCACGGCATGTATGCAAAGGTATCGGAAAATTATGTTGTTTTGCCAAACAACGCAGATTTTTCAAGTGTTAAAAGGGAAGCGGCAGACATGAAGTCTGACAACGCGGATGCTCTTGCTACTGTCAGATACAAGTACGGGGATCATGTGGTAGGCTGTGTGGATCTGCTGAAATCCGGAGCCAAGGTAGATCTGTCGTATTTTGATGAGGACAGCAGACAGAACAGGGACAGTGATATAATAAGGATAAAGCCGGTATATTTCCTATGGGTGCTTATATTTATCGCAGTGGTTATTTTGAGCATTTTCATGCTTAGAAGAGTGTCAGACAATATCTACGTGCTGAAACACAGATGGAGCATGAAGAAGAAGCAGCGTGAGCGCTTCAGGGAGCACAAGCTTGAGAGAAAACGGCGCAGAAGGAGAGACAATCTGAAGTTCAGCGGACGACACAAATATTAGTATTTTTTATGACATTATAGATGGAGGCAGAAATGAGTGATGAAAGATGCGCCCTCGTGCTTGAAGGCGGAGCCATGAGAGGCATGTACACAGCCGGAGTACTCGATTGTTTTATGGATCATGATATTAGCTTTGATGCTGTTATCGGGGTTTCAGCGGGAGCACTTTTTGGAGTGAATCTGCTGTCAAAGCAGCGCGGCAGGGTTATACGATACAATAAAAGGTTTAACAGTGACAAAAATTATATGGGTATCAGGCCACTGCTTCGTGAGAAAAACATAGTGAGCACGAAATATGCCTACGATACAGTACCAAGAGAGCTTGACCCGTTTGATGATGAGGAATACAAGAAGTCGGATATTCCTTTTTATGCGGTTGTGACGAATATCAGGACTGGTAAGCCTGAATATGTGCAGATAAAGAGCGTCTTTGAACAGATGGATGTGCTCAGGGCATCGGGCTCCATGCCTGTAGTGTCAAAGCCAGTGAAGCTGGGGCATGAGTGGTATCTGGATGGTGCGGTGACGGACAGCATCCCATATGAGCATATGCTTGATATGGGCTATGACAGAGTGGTTGTCGTGCTGACAAAGCCTGCCGATTATGTAAAAAAGCCTATGCCAAGACTTTTTACATCTGTATACAAAAAGCGTTTTCCGAGGTTCTATGAGGCGTTTTCAAACAGATATATTATGTATAATGCACAGCTTGAGCATTTAAAGGAGCTTGAAAGGCAGGGCGTTGCCAAGGTGCTAAGGCCGTCGGAGCACATTAAAATAAGCAAGGTGGAGAAGAATCCGGATAAGCTGGAGAGTCTGTACCAGCTTGGTATACGTGATGCGGAGAAATTTCTGGAAGGATGATTACGGCAGGGTGACACCGGACAATAAGGTCATCGCTCACACCACAATGTGATATGATGTATGGAGAATCGGTAATGAATATACAACAGGTACAAAGCCTCATAGCTGAGGCCATGGAAAAGCACAACGGAATAGTGAAAAAGGAAGAGCTCACGAAGCTTGGAATAGACTACAGACGCATTGATGCGCTTGTTAAGGATGGAAAGCTTTCACGCGTCAGAAACGGCTATTACACAGACCGTGTGGAGGGCTTTTCTGAGGACGCGCTCGTCGCAGCGCTCTTTCCGGATGCAATGCTTTGCATGGAAAGTGCACTATATGCCTATGGCTATATAAAGGAAAAGCCTTACGGATGGACGCTTGCTGTGGACAAAAATACATCAAAATCACGCTTTAAGATGGACTATCCAAGAATTATCCCGTTTTATACGGAGCCGGATGCGCTTATGCTTGGTGCCTCAACCATTGAGCTTGGCGGTAATACCTTTGGCATTTATGATAAGGAGCGTGTGATATGCGACTGCTTAAAGTATGAGACGAGGATGGACCGCAATGATTTCAAGGCAGCCATACAGTCGTACATAGCTGATCCGGATAAGGATATTTCCGTGCTCATGGATTACGCAAGGGCGAGGCGTGTAGTGAAGAAGGTGCAAAGCTTCATAGGAGTATGGTTGTAGTGAGGGTAGATTTAAGACATATAAGCAATGAGAAAAAAATACCGTACAGCGATGTGTTATGGCAGTACGTGAGACAGGATTTTCTCTGGCGCATAAATAATGCCGGTCTGGGAAAGGTGCTGTGGCTTCAAAAGCCGTATTTTGCAACAGGAGAAAAGCTCGCATTTTATTATGTGTATGGCAGCCCAGGCGGCAGGGCAGAGGACAACGGTACACCGTTTGATGTACTGCGCAATATCATCATAGGCAACGCAGGGCTTAACAGCCACAGTGATGTGGTATGGACGGATGCAGCAGCATCTAAGCTGGCTGCAGCGCTATCAGGCAATGCACCGGATGGCAGTGATATACAGCCGCTTATACACACGTGGAATCTAAGCGCTATGTGTGATGGTGAGGAAGTGCCGTTTGCAGTGAGGCTGGAGCGGCTAAATGAAGCGGATGCAGGAGTTCCCACGACTAAAAATATTGTTTTTATGAACAGCTTCTACGGAGATGCCGATATCTGTATTTTTTCCCCTGAGTCCAGGCTCGGAGAACAGCTGTTTGAGATAATGGACAGACTTGAGCTGGTTAGTGACATGAAACCTTTTGGAGTTGCATATGAGATACTTAAGAGGTATTCTGTCAGTGGAAGGCAGATAATTGATATTTTTAAGGTAAAGGCGGAAAAAAAGCCGAAAGCAGTGAGCATGCACAGGCTTGAGCAGGTGTATGGCTATCGCAGCTATGCGTATATGAAAAAGCGCTGGGAGCAGTATTGTAAGAGGCTGACAGGACATCAGAAAGAATATGTGAATGCCGGCTGGGAGGAGACGCTTGATTTGATACTCGATTTCCTCACGCCGGTCTGGAGTGCATTCTGCAATGATGAAATATTTTATGACGACTGGATGCCGGAGCTTGGAAGATTTCTGGGCTAAAAAGGATATATAGGTACTTAAATGGAAAAAGAACTGATAAATAATTCACAATCAAATATTTATCCGTTTCACATGCCGGGGCATAAGCGCCGCGGCAGTGATATAGGTGCAGGGCTGGACCCGTATGCTATTGATATCACAGAGATAGATAATTTTGACAATCTGCACCACGCTGAGGGCATTATAAAGGATGCACAGGCTGAGGCGGCGGCACTTTACGGTGCAAAGCGTGCATATTTTCTCATAAACGGAAGCACCTGCGGCATACTGGCGGCAATCTCTGCGGCCACAAAAAGGGGAGACAAGGTGCTTATAGCGAGGAACTGTCACAAGGCGGTGTATCATGCACTTTACCTAAGACAGCTTCACCCGGTGTTTACATATCCTGAAATTACAAGGACAGGGCTGCAGGGACAGATAACCGAGGCACAGATAAGGGAGGCCTTTGATGAAAATCCGGACATAAAGGTGGTCGTGATAACCTCGCCTACATACGATGGTGTGGTTTCCGATGTGGAGGCAATCGCCTCTGTGGCACATGCGCATGGCGCTTTGCTCATAGTTGACGAGGCACATGGCGCACACTTTGGCTTTGGAGGAGGCTTCCCTCAAAATGCCATAGCGCTCGGGGCAGATGCAGTCATAGTGAGCCTGCACAAGACGCTTCCGGCATTTACACAGACGGCACTTTTGCTGTTGGGTGGGATGCGAGAAGCTGCAGTGGAGAAATTTCTCGGTATTTATGAGACAAGCTCGCCGTCATATGTGCTTATGACAGGCATAGAGCGCTGCATACACTATGTGCGCGATAACAAAGAGACAGCCTTTGCACAGCTTAGGAGCAGGCTTGACAGATTTTATCAGAAGGTCAGCGGACTTTCGCATCTGAGCGTGGTCAGAAAAAGTGATTTTTCTGCTGACGAGGCATATGATTTTGACGAGTCAAAAATTATTATATTTACAAAAGAGGCTATGAACGGACATACGCTGCTTGAGCTTCTGCTCAAAAAATATGAGCTGCAGCTTGAGATGGCGGCAGGCAATTATGTACTGGCTCTGGCATCTGTCATGGATACGGATGAGGGCTTTGACAGGCTTGCGGATGCTTTGCTTGAAATAGACAGCCAGCTCGAAAAATATAAGGCTGATTTTGAAGCGTTTTATGATATATTAAAACAGGAGGGTGTGGTACATCAATTTTACTTTCCGGTCAAAATGGACACAGATATATATCAAAAGCTGCCGGCCGTAATGGAAATGTATGATGCATATGATGCAGACCATCAGGCGGTCTATGCCTTTAAGGCAAGCGGAAAGGTGAGCGGCGCTTTTATAAATATATATCCACCGGGGATACCGCTTGTGGTGCCGGGAGAGATAATGAACGACAAGCTCATAGATGATGTCATAAAGGCTGTAAATTCAGCTCTTGAAGTGGAGGGGCTGTACTTTGATCCGGATGCGCATATGTGGAAGTTTGTTGCGGTGCTGTAAGCAGGCGGTAATTAACACCATGGCCACGCAGCATGACAAGTAACAGTTTGACATAGCAAACAATCATATTTATACTAATTACAATATAAGAGGTTTACAGATGGGTAAGATTTTCTGCGTGATGGGAAAAAGCGCATCAGGCAAGGACACTATATACAACAAAATACTGCAGGATGATTCCCTCATGCTTAGCAGGATTATCCCGTATACCACTCGCCCGATAAGGGACGGAGAGACACGGGATAAGGACTATCATTTCTGCAATGAAGAGGATGTAAAAAGGCTCAGTGCACAGGGGCGCATCATAGAGCTTCGCGAGTACAATACGGTGTACGGTGTGTGGAAATATTTCACGGTAAACGATGATGATATAGACCTTCGTTGCAAAAGCTATCTGACGGTCGGAACACTCGAGTCCTACACAAAGATACGCGATTATTTTGGCAGTGACAAGGTGCTGCCAATCTATGTGGAGGTGGAGGACGGCGCCCGTCTGATACGCGCCATTCACCGGGAAAAGGGGCAGCAGGTGCCTAAATATGAGGAGATGTGCCGCCGCTTTCTGGCAGACGCGGCAGATTTTTCCGAGGAGAAGCTGCATGAGGCGGGTATCACACGACGCTTCATAAATGATGATATGGACACTGTGCTTGCCGAGATTTCAGCATACATACGACAGAACTCCTAATTGCAGAGTAAGATAATGGCTACGGCTTGCACATAAGTGTAACATGAAACGAATAAGGAGGCAGCCTCATGGCAGTCAGAGTAAATGAAGTAAATCAGGTGACGCAGGTTCCTGATGCACAAAAAACACAGGCCGGAGACGGCTCATTCAAATTCACACTGGCCAGCGCCATAACAGACGCTGATCTCCAGGCAAAGGTAGATGCACTGATGCAGGATATCACAGCACAGGGCAACAGGATAGCCGAGCATATGGATATCAGGGATATGAAGAGATATCGCGGGCTCATAAAGGATTTTTTAAATGAGGTGGTCTACAGATCCCATAAATTTTCCAGAGAAAATTTCCTCGACAGGAGAGGAAGGCACAGAGTTTATGGTATAATAAGACTGATAGACAGCAATCTGGACGAGCTGGCATCAGAGCTGGTGGAGGATGAGAAGGATCATCTGTCCATACTTGCAAGAATAGGAGAGATACGTGGACTGTTGCTTGATATACTCACGTAGGAGATAAAAGCTATAACAGTTCATTTAAAGACTAAAACGGAGGCAGCAGCTATGGCAGGATTTAAGGATATAGTAGGAAATGAGCAGATAATAGAGCATCTGCAAAATGCCATATCAATGGGAAAGGTCTCACATGCATATATAATAAACGGACCACAGTTGTCCGGCAAGATGATGATAGCCGAGGCATTTGCCAGGGCACTGCAGTGTGAGAGTAAGGGCACAGACGGTTGTGGAGAGTGCAAATCGTGCCATCAGGCAGATGACCACAATCATCCTGATATCATATACGTCAGTCATGAAAAGCCCAACAATATATCGGTTGACGACATCAGGACACAGCTCAACAACGATATAGTGATAAAGCCGTACAGCAGCAAATACAAGATTTACATTGTTGATGAGGCTGAAAAAATGAACCAGCAGGCGCAGAACGCACTTTTAAAGACAATCGAGGAGCCGCCGGCATATGCGGTCATCATGCTTCTTACCACCAATGCAGACAGCTTTCTGCAGACCATCAGGTCGCGCTGCATCACACTCAATATGAAGTCGGTAAAGGACGAGGTGATAAAGGCATATCTGATGAACGAAAAGCATATTCCGGATTATCAGGCAGACATCAGTGCCGCATTTGCGCAGGGCATCGTGGGAAAAGCAGTTAAGCTCGCCTCATCGGACGAGTTCAACGAGCTAAAGGAGTCGGCACTGTCGCTTATAAAGCGCCTCGATGACATAGATTTGTACGAGCTGGGCGCAGCAGTAAAGCAGATAGCTGAGTACAAGCTTAAGGTGCAGGATTATTTTGACCTGATTATGGTGTGGTACAGAGATGTGCTGTATATGAAGGCAACAAACGATGTTAACGGACTCATATTCAAGGATGAGGTCTATGATATAAAGAAACAGGCAGCAAGGCATTCCTACCATGGAATCGAGGCGATACTTGAGGCGCTTGAGAAGGCGAAGATACGAATTAACGCAAACGTCAATTTTGACCTCGTAATTGAGCTGCTGCTTATGACCATAAAGGAGAACTAATCACATGACAAAAATAGTTGGTATAAGATTCAGGACAGCAGGCAAAATATATTACTTTGACCCGGCTGATTTCGACCTTGACATGGCAATGCATGTTATCGTGGAGACAGCAAGAGGCATAGAGATGGGAACTGTCCTCATTCCACCGAAGGAGGTGGAGGATGACCAGGTGGTTTCACCGCTTAAGCCTGTCATCAGAGTGGCAACCGACGAGGATGAGAAAACGGTTGAGAGAAATAAGGAAAAGGAAAAAGAGGCATTTGCCATCTGCAAGGAGAAAATCATCAAGCACGGCCTTGAGATGAAGCTGGTGGATGCAGAGTATACCTTTGACGGAAACAAGCTGCTGTTTTACTTTACAGCGGACGGCAGAATTGACTTCCGTGAGCTGGTAAAGGACCTGGCAGCGGTATTCCGCACGAGAATCGAGCTGCGTCAGATCGGTGTCAGGGATGAGACCAAGATGATGGGAGGCATTGGAATCTGCGGCAGACCGCTCTGCTGTCATTCCTATATGGCAGATTTTGTGCCGGTTTCCATCAAGATGGCAAAGGAGCAGAATCTCTCACTCAATCCGACCAAGATATCCGGTGTGTGCGGAAGGCTTATGTGCTGCCTCAAGTATGAGCAGGATACATATGAGTATCTGAACAGCAGAATGCCGTCGGTAGGAGAAAAGGTCAAGACACCTGAGGGAATCATCGGAGAGGTTAAGTCAGTCAGCGTGCTCAGGCAGCTCGTGCGTGTTGTTATCGACAATGGCGAGGAGAAGGAGCTTCGTGAGTACACTGTAGATGATCTGCGCTTAAAGCCACGCCAGAAAAAGGATGTAAAGCTCACAGAGGAGGAGCTTCGCGAGCTCAAGGATCTCGAGGACAACGGAGACGAGACGATGGAGGATGAGCCTCAGGAGAAACCACAGAGAAACCGTGGACGCCGCGACAACCGCGATTATAGAGAAAACCGCGACAATAGAGAAAATCGTGACTATCGTGATTACAGGGACAACAAAAATGAATATCGCGAGCGCCGCGACAAGCGTGACAACAGAGAAAGACGTCCGTACAGGGCGGACATAGAGGCTGCGGAAGCTTCTGCAAATGAAGTAAATGAAGCAAATGCTGCAAATGCCGGCAGAGAAAACAAGGATGGCTACAAAAAGCCGTACAAGGGCGGCAAGAACAGGCCAAACAAGCAGAAATACAACCGCAACAAGGATTACAAGAACAAAAATTATAACAAAGATTACAATAAGGACTATAGCAGGGACAAAGACCATGGAAGCACTGATACACAGTAATGAGCGCCTCGACGATTTGTGCCGCAAGGGCTACAGGCTCATACAGGATCCAAAGCTGTTCTGCTTCGGCATAGACGCCGTGCTTTTATCTGACTATGCAAAGGTAAAGCGCGGCGAGCGTGCTGTGGATTTGTGCACCGGAAACGGTGTGATTCCGATACTTCTTGAGGCAAAGAATAGCGGAGAGCATTACAGCGGGCTTGAGCTTCAGCCGCAGTGCGCAGACCTCGCAAGAAGAAGTGTGAAATATAATCATCTCGAGGACAAGGTGACCATAGAAGAGGGCGATGTGTGCAATGCATCAGAGATTTTCGGGCGCGAGTCCGTGGAGGTGGTGACGGTAAATCCGCCGTATATGATAGGTCAGCACGGCATCAAAAATGCAGACGATGCCATGACGATAGCGCGCCACGAGGTCAGGTGTACACTTGACGATATAGTCAGGGAGAGCGCAAAAATGCTCAAATTCAACGGGCGTTTTTACATGGTTCACAGACCATTCAGGCTGGCAGAGATCTTTAGCACGATGATGAAATATCATATCGAGCCAAAGCGCATGCGTCTTGTACATCCCTACGCGGACAGGGAGCCAAACATGGTGCTTATAGAGGGACTCAAGGGCGGCAAAAGCCGTATCACCATAGAAAAACCGCTGGTTGTATACAAGGAGCCTAATGTATACACGGATGAGATATATGAGATATACGGAGATAAGCCCCGGAATAACGGAAAATAACAGGAGAATCATATGACAGGAACACTGTATCTGTGCGCAACTCCGATAGGAAATCTGGAGGATATCACATTCCGTGTGCTGCGCACACTTAAGGAGGTAGACCTCATCGCAGCGGAGGATACGAGAAACTCCATAAAGCTGCTCAATCATTTTGAGATAAAGACACCCATGACGAGCTATCATGAGTTTAACAAGATAGATAAAGCCTACCAGCTTGTAGCAAAGCTTAAGGAGGGCAAAAATATAGCCCTCATCACCGATGCAGGAACACCCGGCATTTCTGACCCGGGTGAGGATATTGTGCGCATCTGCTACGAGGAGGGCGTGCCTGTGACCTCGCTTCCCGGGGCAGCAGCGTGCATTACAGCGCTCACTATGTCGGGCAGGCCGACCAGGAGGTTTGCGTTTGAGGCATTTTTGCCGAGGGATAAAAAGGAACGCGCGCGCGTCATTGAGGAGCTTAAAAACGAGACCCGGACAATCATCATCTACGAAGCGCCTCATCATCTTATAAAGACAGTCACAGAGCTTTACAATGCGCTCGGAGACAGAGAGCTTACCGTGTGCAGGGAGCTTACGAAAAAGCACGAGGAAAAGGTGCAGACTACATTTTCGGAGCTTTTGGAGCGTTCAAGGACGAAAGAGCCAAGAGGCGAGTATGTGCTTGTAATCTGTGGCAGAAATGTGGCTGAAATAGCAAAGGAGCAGCAGGAAAGCTGGGAAGCCATGCCGCTTGAAGAGCATATGGTACACTATGAGTCACAGGGCATCGACAGGAAGGAAGCCATGAAGCTTGTGGCAAAGGACAGAGGTGTCAGCAAGAGGGATATATACAAACAGCTTCTGTAAGCTGACAATAATACATTCTGCAGCAAATAGTTAGGATTGGATATGAACGATATAAAACATGACATAAAAAAACGACATAAAAACCTGACAGAGTTCAGATACATCGCAATTGGCTTTTTTCTGATAATATTATCAGGGGCTATAATGCTCAGCCTTCCGTTTTCTTCAAGAGACGGACAGTGGACCAATTTTCTGGACTCATTTTTTACGGCAACAAGCGCAACCTGCGTGACAGGTCTTGTTGTGTTTGACACCTTCACACACTGGAGCATCATAGGACAGCTCGTGATTCTCGTGTTGATACAGATAGGCGGCATGGGTTTCATCTCAATCGGTGTGGCATTTTCCATGCTTCTGCACAAAAAAATCGGACTTAGACAGAGGGATTTGATGCAGGAGAGCGTCAATGCACTCGAGATTGGTGGAATAGTAAGGCTTTTCAGCGTGATAATAAGGGGAACCTTCCTTATCGAAGGCATAGGAGCGGTGCTTTTAGCAATCCGCTTCATACCGGATTTTGGCATATTAAGAGGCATATATTTCTCGGTGTTCCACTCGATATCTGCATTTTGCAATGCGGGCTTTGACCTGATGGGCATCAACGAGGAGTACTCATCGTTTACAAAATATGTCGCAGATCCGTTAGTCAATATCACAATTATGCTGCTTATCATCATAGGTGGTATCGGTTTTACCATATGGAATGAGGTCAGAATCAAAAAGCTTAAGTTTAGCAGATACTCGCTCCACGCCAAGATAGTAATATCAACCACACTGATACTTGTCTTCGGCGGCGGACTGTTTATGTATATTTTTGAAAAAAGTAATACCATAGCAGGCATGGACACACCGTGTGCCATATTTGCATCGTTATTCGGTTCGGTTACGGCGAGAACGGCAGGCTTTAATACAGTAGACACAGCAGTACTGACACCGGAGAGCAAGCTTTTGACTATAGTGCTCATGTTCATCGGAGGAAGCCCGGGCTCGACAGCCGGCGGAATCAAAACCACAACCATGGCGGTCATGATAATCTATATTGTTTCGTATCTGAGAGGAAGCAACGGCTGCAATGTGTTTGGCAGGAAAATAAGCAGTGAGGTAATCAAAAAGGCCGGAATGGTGCTTATCATCAATCTGGTGCTTGGACTTACAGCGGTGATAGCTATACTTGCCACATCCAATATGAAGATGGACGATGTACTGTTTGAGGTATACTCTGCAATCAGTACGGTCGGCATGACAACAGGCATCACAAGAGATTTAAATACAGTAGGACGCATAATTATCATAATTATGATGTATTGTGGAAGAATCGGAAGCATGACCTTTGTGCTTTCGTTTGTGCATAGACCGGATAAAGCCAATATAGAGCTTCCGGAGGAAAAAGTTATCATAGGATAAGGAGAAACGCAATGAAATCAATTTTAATTATTGGAATGGGTAAATTCGGACACCATCTGTGTGCGGATTTGATAAAAAACGGAAATGACATTATGGTGATGGACAAGGACGAGGCCAAGGTCAGGGATTTAATCTATGACGTGACCAAGGTGCAGATAGGTGACTGTACCGACCCACAGGTAGTAAAAGCACTCGGAATCAACAATTTCGATTTGATTTTTGTATGCATCGGCACCAATTTCCAGAGCTCGCTTGAGATAACAAGTCTCGTGAAGGAGATGGGCGGAAAATACGTCATCAGCAAGGCAAACAGGGATGTGCATGCCAAGTTCCTGCTTCGAAACGGTGCGGATGAGGTTATCTACCCTGACCGCGACATGGCAGAGAGAGTGGCAAAGAAATACAGCGCCAACCATGTGCTTGATTATGTGGCATTAAACGATGATTACTCAATCTACGAGATAAATCCACCTGAAGGCTGGGTAGGAAAGAGCATCAGGGAAAATAATGTGCGCCAGAAATACAATGTAAATATCGTTACAGTAAAGGAAGCCGGAAAGAATCGCGTGCTTCCGCTGCCGGACTACGTGTTCAAGGCAGACGATGCAGTGATGGTGCTTGGACTGAATGCAGATGTGGACAAGCTGGTGCGAAAGCTATAAAAGTGTGGCTCAAAAAATAATAGGCAGCAATTTAAAGAAGAAAAGAAGAAAGGATGGATACATATGGGTAACAATGACAGCAATGTAGAAACATTTTTGCAGTGGATAAAGGCTTCGGACAATATTGTATTTTTCGGCGGAGCAGGTGTATCAACCGAGAGTGGCATACCTGATTTCAGAAGCGTTGACGGACTTTACAATCAGAAGTATGACTACCCGCCAGAGACCATCCTGAGCCATACATTTTACAGGAAGCATCCGCAGGAGTTTTACCGATTCTACCGTGACAAGATGCTCTGCCTTGATGCAGAGCCGAACATCACGCATTACAAGCTGGCAGAGCTTGAAAAAGCAGGAAAGCTTAAGGGTGTTGTGACGCAGAACATAGACGGACTGCACCAGAAGGCAGGCAGCAAAAATGTGATGGAACTGCACGGCAGTGTGCTGAGAAATTACTGTGAGAGGTGCTTGCAGTTTGTAAGCGCAGAGGAAATCCTCCATTCAACAGGCGTGCCAAAATGCCCAAAGTGCGGCGGTCCGGTAAAGCCTGATGTTGTATTGTACGAGGAGGGCTTAAATCAGAAAACGCTTGAGGATGCAATCTACTACATCAGTCATGCCGATGTGCTCATAGTAGGCGGTACATCACTTGCGGTATATCCGGCGGCAGGCCTCATAGACTATTACAACGGAAATAAGCTCGTGCTTATCAACAAGTCCACCACACCGATGGACGCAAGAGCAGACCTTCTGATACAGCAGGGACTGGGCTCGGTATTTGAGCAGATAGAGGTGTAGTCAGATTACGGGAATGCGTAGCATGTAGTAATCGGATTAATCATAAATGAGGGGCAAAATACCTTTTGACCCTCATATCATAGTATTATATAATATGGCAGATATAGGTAGAGAAGGAATATAGAATGGATAAATACGCAGTAGGAGATATCGTAAAACTGAAAAAACCGCATCCGTGCGGCAGCAGCGAGTGGGAAATCATGCGTGTCGGCGCAGACTTCCGCCTGAAATGTATGGGCTGCGGGCATCAGGTTATGGTGCCGAGAAAGCTGGTCGAGAAAAATGACCGAGGCCTCACGTCCCGGCCTAATAAAAAATAAAGAAAAAATGCAAAAACCCCTTGAAAAGTGCCACGATTCATGTTATTATCTAGACTCGTGATATAAAATTCCTTGCTCATAATCAGATTTATGAGCCAGAGACCAAAAGGAGGTAACATTCGCATGAACAAATATGAATTAGCACTCGTCGTTAGTGCAAAGATCGAGGATGATGCGAGAACAGCAGTAGTCGAGAAGGCAAAAGAGTACATCACACGTGCCGGCGGTACTGTTACAGAAGTTGAGGAGGCTGGTAAGAAGAGATTAGCTTACGAGATTCAGCACATGACTGAGGCCTTTTATTACTTCATCCAGTTCGATGCTGAGGGAACAGTCCCAGCAGAAATCGAGCAGGACGTTCGTATCATGGACAATGTTCTTCGTTTCTTATGCGTTAGAAAAGACGAGGCATAGTATAAGAAAATAGGAGATTGTATTATGAACAAAGTAATACTTATGGGTAGATTAACCAGAGACGCAGAAATCCGCTATGCCCAGGGGGACAACTCACTTGCAATAGCAAGATTTTCACTTGCGGTAGACAGACGATACAGCAAGAATGCAGAGGAGCAGTCAACGGATTTCATCAACTGCGTAGCTTTTGGAAAGATAGCAGAATTTTTTGAGAGATTTGGCCGTAAAGGAACAAAATTTGTTGTTGAAGGCCGAATCCAGACCGGCAGCTATACAAACAAGGACGGACAGAAGGTATACACCACTGACGTCGTGGTTGAGAATGCAGAGTTTGCAGAGTCTAAATCAGCCGCATCAGGAAATGCAGGCGGATTTGCACCGGCAGACAGACCTGCACCTAGCCAGGCTGCTGGGGATGGCTTCATGAACATTCCGGACGGAATCGACGAGGAGCTTCCATTCAATTAGTAGTGTCCACGAGGACAAATATTCAAGGAGGTAACAAAAATGGCTTACAATAAATCAGCTGATGGTTCATCAATGAAGAGAAGACCAATGCGTAGAAGAAAAAAAGTCTGCGTATTCTGTGGAAAAGACAATGTCATTGATTACAAAGATACAAACAAATTAAAGAGATACATCTCTGAGAGAGGAAAAATCCTTCCACGCCGTATCACAGGAAACTGTGCAAAGCACCAGAGAGCTCTTACAGTAGCAATCAAGAGAGCACGTCATCTTGCTCTTATGCCATACGTTTGCGAATAAGATAAATGTATGATAGGGGGCTGTCGCTTTAACGATTAATAAATCGTGAAGCGGCAGCTTCATTTTTGCTG
>OIYP01000263.1_pt1 | contig 36088 bp, 32 predicted proteins | sample 1588261 | NCBI WGS metagenome assembly OIYP01 (sample SAMN03283293) | human gut metagenome | biome: human-associated habitat; material: feces | host: Homo sapiens | place: Peru | collected 2012
TCAAAAATTTTAAAAATTTATGTTTTTGAAGGCTTTTGGCATGGGATAATTTCCACTTTATAACAAACTACTAAAAATTTCCATTTTACTATTGACTTTTAATAGTTAGTCACCTCTTTCTAAACATGGCTAGCGATAAAATCTATTACATCACTTTCATCAATATTAGGTATTTTATCTTCCTTAGTAATATCCGTAAAATATTTATTAATTTTCTCATACTTAGATATAGAGTTTAAAGGATAACCTGGATTTATAACGTCTGATTGTTTATTAGTTAGATAAAATCCACCTTTTTCCCATGTATAAGTATGAGTATTACCATTTGTATCTACCAAAGCCATACCATAAACCCATTTAGCTGGTAATTTGCCATCAGTGCCATACTGATTAACTAAAGAGATATAGTGTTCAATCATTTCTTTATCACTTAATACACGGCCACCTACTCTTCTTACAAAAAGACTAGGTTGTAAATCATCTGGTACACCACATAAATATAGGCTATCATCCATCCCAATAGTATTTTTTTTAGTTGCCACATGACCAGCATAAGCTTTTAAACAGGCATTTTCGATTGCTGAATTACCGTTTTCATTGACATTTATACCAACACCTTCATCAAGCAAAGATAATAATTTTATTTCTTTCTTTTCTAAGCCCTTTTTAAATCTTTTTAACTTGCTCTCATTACTAGTAGCAAAAACAACTTCTTTCATAACGCCTCCATAAGCAAAAAAGAACCATAAATAATTACAGTTCTTTTGGTTTAATAACTTCTAAACCACCCATATATGGTTGTAAAACTTTAGGAACTAAAACAGAACCATCTTCTTTATAATTATTTTCTATCACAGCAATTAAACCTCTAGGAGTTGCAAGACAAGTATTATTTAAAGTATGTAAATAATAATTTTCTTTTTCACCTTTTACTCTTATAGATAATCTTCTTGCTTGGGCATCACCAAGGTTTGAACAAGATCCAACTTCAAAATATTTTTGTTGTCTAGGACTCCAAGCTTCAATATCACAAGATTTAACTTTTAAATCTGCTAAGTCACCACTACAACATTCAAGTTGTCTTACTGGTACATCCATGTTTCTAAAGATTTCAACAGTGTATTTCCACATTTCTTCATAGAATTTCATAGAATCTTCTGGTTCACATAAAACAATCATTTCTTGTTTTTCGAATTGATGAACTCGGTATAAGCCACGTTCTTCAAGACCATGAGAACCACCTTCTTTTCTAAAACATGGTGAGTAACTTGTCATTTTAATTGGTAAATCACTTTTTTTAACCATTTGCCCTTTAAAGCAACCTATCATACTATGTTCACTAGTACCGATTAAATATAAGTCTTCGCCTTCAATTTTATACATCATTGCTTCCATCTCAGGAAAAGACATAACACCTGTTACAACATCACTATGGATCATAAATGGTGGAATAGCATAAGTAAAACCTTTATTAATCATATAGTCTCTTGCATAGGCAAGCATTGCTTCATGGAGTCTTGCAATATCACCAAGTAAATAGTAAAAACCTTCCCCACTAGTACGGCCTGCACTTTCTTTATCCATACCGCCTAGTCTATTAATAATGTCAGCATGATATGGTATTTCATAAGGTGGTTGGGCAGGTTCTCCAAATCTTTCAACCTCAACATTCTCACTATCATCATGACCAATTGGTACAGATTTATCCATTATATTAGGAATAACCATCATTCTACTTTTAATTTCTTCACTAAGAATATTTTGTTTTTTATCAAGACTTTCTATTTCTTCATCAAACTTTTTGATTTCTGCCTTTACTCTATCGGCTTCACTAAGATTTTTTTCTTTCATCAAAGTCCCAATTAAAGCACTCATACGCTTTTTCTCAGCAATCAAGTTGTCTTTCTTTGTTTGTGTTTCACGTACCTCTTTATCATAGTCATAAACTTCATCTACTAAACATATTTTTTCATCTTGAAATTTATTTCTAATATTTTCTTTTACTAATTCTTTATTTTCTCTAATTAATTTAATATCTATCATATTCTTCTCCTTCTAACGTTTCAATAATTTTAATATACGCATTTAAATATTTCTTTGCTCTTTTAATATCTTTAGGGGTTATTTTCTTAAGTCTAGTTAAGTCCATATTATGTAGTAAATCTTTAACTTTAATATTTAAAGCTATTTTATTATTACTATTTAAGATATTATCAATATATTCTTCATAGTTATCCCAAGTATTAGTGAGTATCTCTAAAACCGAAACCTCACTTTTACTATAGCCCAAGTTAAGTAAATCACTACTAGTTACTTCTGTATCTTCTAATATATCATGTAATAAGGCTAAACTTTTTACTTTTTTATTTGTAAAATCTTCACTAACGTGTCTTAAGTGTTCACGGTAATCATGACTTGACTTATCGATTTTACTTTTAAAAAAGCGATTTACTAAAGCTTCACTACGCGAGTATATATCTAACCCTCTATAAAATGCAATTTCTTTCTCACTAAACATAGACCCTCCTAAAAAAGAAAAAGATACCACATGCTAAGGAGCAAACAAATTATGCGGTACCATCCTTTAATTAACTTACTTTACAATAACGGCTTATCACCGGGAGTGATTAACTCCTCTTAGAAAGGAGATTCATAAGTTTATTTTCTATTGTTTCCACCAACCACAATATCTCTATATAAAATAATATCTTACTACTAATCTTTCTTTAACGATTTACAATACATAGTTTAGCATAAAAGGAAATATCTTTTCAAGTCCTTATCTGACTTTTTTTAAGGTATAATCTTTATCAGTATCAAAATCATCCAAAAGTTCTATATTGAAAGTAAAATTTGGCTCATTAGAAAAAACTTTACCTAACTTTTGAACAAGTGCTGAATTAACACCTAAAGAATCTAAATAATCAATGTATCTATAATATGTTTCATAATCCCATTTATAGGACTTGTCCATGCTTATAGAATTTAAAAAGATATAAACAAAAGATAAATAAGTAGTATTCATATTTGCAATATATCTTTCATTTCTGGAATCAGTTGGATATCTATTTGGCAAGCCACATAAGTTTTTATTAAAACTCAAAAATTTACTTTCTGGTGCCAAAGCACCATTAAAATAGCCTCCATCAAGATCAACGGCTTTAACTATTTGTTCATCTAAATCAAATATAAAATTAGCCTCATGAATATCACCTAAGTAAAATTTATCAACAAAGCCACTTTGCTTTTGTTCAAGTTTGGTTAATATTTTTAATATTTCTTTTAAGTATTTAAGTTTTATTTCATTTGCAACATTAGGGTTTTGCAAATATAATATTAAATTAACATTATCCTTTATCCAAGGCATTGAATATCCAGATAATATATTATCAACACTTATTAATGCTTTTGGAAAAACAAGTTCCTCCATTTTAATTTTATCATTTAATTCTATTAGTTTTGTTATTATATATAATTTGTCATTCATCTTAACTGGACTATTGTCATAAAAAATTTTTAATAGTTCTTGAGCACCAATCCATTTATTTTTATATGCATGCAAATATAGCATAGCCTCAGTATTAACAACTTTTTTTGAAATTTGCAATTCTGGATAACTTGCAAGTTTTCTTTGACTTATATTCAAAACCTCAATCCCACTCATTATAAATCCCCCATTAAATTGCTTTTATTTTAAATAAAAAAAAGAAAATAGTCAATGCTAAATTTTCTAATTTCTTTTATCTATTCTTTCTTGTAAATAAGAAAGAAATTCTTCTACACTAACTGTATGGGTTTCTTCGCTGCCATATAAACGATAACTAATAAGTTTATCATCAACTTCTTTTTGACCTAGAATAATTGTTACAGGAATCTTTTTAATAACGGATTCACGCATTCTGTAACTTAGTTTTTCATTACGATTATCTAAATTAACACGATAATTAGAAGCAAGTAAATCTTTAATTTGTTTTGCATATTCTAAATGATATTCTAAGTTTACGGGAATAATATTTACCATTACTGGTGCAAGCCACATAGGCAATACTCCTTTTGTTTCTTCAAGAAGAAAAGCAATAAAGCGATCTAGTGAACCTAATATAGCTCGGTGAATAACAACGGGTTTTTCTTTTTCGCCAGCCTCATTTATATAAGATAAATCAAATCGCTCTGGTAATTGATAATCAAGTTGTACAGTTGATAAAGTAACATCATGACCAATGGCACTTTTAACTTGGACATCTAATTTAGGTCCATAGAATGCAGCTTCTCCTTCTGCTTCGTAATAGTCAGCATGAATTTCTTCTAAAACTTCACGTAATTCTTGTTCACTTTTAGCCCATAATTCATCATTACCAAAGTATTTTTCTGTATCATTTTTATCTCTTAGTGAAAGACGAAAACGATAATTTTTAAAGCCAAAGTCTTTATAAACATCTAATATTAAATTTATGACTTCTTTAAATTCTTCCTTAATTTGGGAAGGTGTGCAGAAAATGTGGGAATCATTTTGTGTAAAGGCTCTTGTTCTTTCAATACCGCATACAGCACCACTTGCTTCATATCTAAAATCGTTTGCAATCTCAGCAATACGAACTGGTAAATCTCGGTATGAATGCATAGTATTTTTAAACATCATCATGTGATGAGGACAGTTCATTGGTCTTAAAACGTAAGATTCATTATCTAATTCCATAGCAGGAAACATATCTTCTTTATAGTGATCCCAGTGTCCACTAGTTTTATATAAATCAACACTACCTAAAGACGGGGTCATAACATGCTTATACCCATGGGCAATTTCTTTATCAGTAATATAGTCTACTAATGCTCTTCTTACAATAAAACCATTAGGTAACCACATAGGAAGTCCTTTACCTACTAAATCAGAAAACATGAATATTCCCAAATCTTTACCAATTTTTCTATGATCTCTTTCTTTTGCTTCTTCTAGTTCTTGTAAGTGATTATTTAATTCTTCTTCGGTTTTAAAGCATACGCCATATATACGTTGAAGCATTTTATTTTTACTATCACCTTTATAGTAAGCCCCTGAAAATTTAAGTAATTTAAAATACTTACACTCTTTTACAGTATCAGCATGGGGTCCCCGGCATAAGTCTGTAAAGTCACCTTGGGAATAGCAAGAAATTGTCTCATCATCTGCCATATTATTAATTAAATCTATTTTGTATGGGTCACTAGAAAACATTTCTCGGGCTTCACTCTTAGTTATTTCATGTCTTACGATACGTTTACCATCCTTAATAATTTTTTTCATTTCTTTACTTATTTTTTCTAAGTCTTCATTAGTTAGTGTTTTACCTTCTAAATCTATATCGTAATAAAAACCTTCTTCAATCACTGGGCCTACCCAAAACTTAGCCTCTGGATACAAATGTCTTACCGCTTGGGCTAAAACATGAGCACAACTATGGTTAATCTTACTTAAATATTCATCTTCTTTTATATTTATCATTATAATTCCTTCTTTCTAATATCTTGTTCTTCTTTTATTAATTTTTGCAAGTCTTCCAGGTTTATCGGTTACAATTAAACTTTCTTCTTCTCTTTGAGTTTCTGCTAAAGTGTCCATTTCTCTTCGTGCTTCTATTTCTAAAAGGCCTTTTTTAGCCTTACGATAAAGATATTTCATATAACCTGGTTTCATAGATTGGTTAGGAGAATACTCACTTAAAGCTTGTTCTCTTTTTAAAGCTCTTTCTTCTTCGGTACCATTATTTAAAAGAGTTATACTACGATTAATATGATAGCATTGAGTTTTACCATAATCATCAAATACTAAGTACATATCTCCTAGAAGTAAATCTTGTTCATTAATAAATTCTTTTTTAACCCTTTTTGGATATTTAACTTGTTCTGGAAACTTTTCATTCCTTAAACTTAGTTTTCTCATCATTATTTCATGTGATATTTTAATATTTTCTTTTTTTTTACATAAAAGACCACATAGACTCATAAACTGATATACACTTATCGCATGGCCAGATTTTTTTTCTTTCATAACATCCCCACTAAAAAAGGAATGGTACTAAAAGGAGTCTAATTAAGACGGTACCATCCCTACATTAACTTAATTTAAGATAACGGTTTAACCCGGATTTTATTAAATCTCTACAAAAGGAGTAACAAAAAGTTACTTTAATAGTTTCCACCGCCACTATCTCTCTTTAAAAAGTAGTTCTTTTTATCATGTCTTTTGATCACTGATTTATAAATAAATGATAACACTTAAAAGTTGTATGTTCAAGTTTTTTTCATTATTTTTGACAATTTTCACAATAATATGTGCTTCTACCACCTATTTTAGTTCTTTTAATAATGGTACCACATACCTTACATTTTTCATTTTCTCTTTTATGAACACTTAAACACTGTTGAAATCTGCCTGTAACCCCTAAACTACTGGTATAGCTTCTAATAGTAGTACCACCCATAGCGATAGCTCTTGTAATTATGTCTTTAGCGGCCTTAGTAATTTTTTCGCACTCTTCTTCTGTTATAGTAGTTCCAAGTCGCATTGGTAAAATACCTGCTTCAAAAAGTACCTCATCGGCATAAATATTACCAAGACCAGATATAATCGTTTGATCAAGCATCAAGGTTTTCATAGGGATTTTTTTATTCTTTAATTTTTTGTATAAATATTCTTTTGTAAGTTTATCACTTATCGGTTCTATCCCTTGTTTTTTAATACCTTCAAAAGTATATAACTCTTCTTTTTTAAGTATTTTCATGCGGCCAAATTTCCTGGTGTCATGATATCTTAGTGTAACGCCATCAACAAAGTTAAAAACAATATGTTCATGTTTTGCGATGGGTTCATGCTCATCTTTAATAAAATATTTACCTTCCATTCTTAAGTGACTTAACAAATAGTACGTATCAGTTTCAAATAATAACCACTTACCAATTCTTTTAATATCTATAAATTCTCTACCAATTAAAGCATTTTTAAAAGTATCTTCACTATCTAATAAAATCCCATTATAATAAATATCAATACTCTTTATTTTTTTATGCAATATTCTTTCTTTTAACGTATTTCTAACTGTTTCTACCTCTGCTATTTCTGGCATAAAATAACCTCCTACTAAATATAACAACTGCTTAATGTGCAACCATAGTATAACACAAATAATCAAGAACAGACAATATTTGTAAACACTTGCACTCCAAATATTTTTTACGTAAAAAAAAGAACTACTTATTTAGTTCTTCATTAAGTATTTCTTTAGTCATAACAGGATTTGCTTTACCACGAGTAGATTTCATGACTTGACCAACAAAATAATCAAACAAATTAGTCTTACCAGATTTATATTGTTCTACTTGACTAGCATTATTTTTAATAATTTCAGTAATTAAAGATAATAATTCTTCTTTATTAGATATCTGGGCATTATCCTTACTAATAAATGTAACTGGTTCTTTTTTACTTTCTAAAGACTTATAAAATATTTCTTTAGCTTGTTTGTTAGAAATAGTGCCATCGTTTATTTTATCAATAATTTGTTTTAAATACACTGGTGTAATATAAAAATCACTAATGTTTAATTCTTCTTTATTTAATTCACCAACAATTGTAACGGTAATCCAGTTAGCTCCCGTTTTAGCGTCTATTCCCAGTTTTAAACACTCTTCAAAATAGTCTGAAATTGCCTTTTCTTTAATTAACACACCTGCATCATATTCTGATAAATGATAATTTTCTATATAATCTTTTTTACGTTCCATAAATAGTTTAGGAATAGAGGCTCTTATACTTTCTAGCCAAGAGTCTGTAACTTTAAATTTAGGAATATTCGGTTCAACAAAATACTTATAATCAACTGCGTCTGCTTTACTACGCATATAAATCGTACTAAAACTATCCTCATCCCATCTTCTGGTTTGCTGAGGCATTTTGTCATACTCGCCATTCTCTTTTAGCTCAGTTTGTCTTTCAATTTCATAATTAATAGCGTCTCTTACACCACCAAAAGAGTTAACATTTTTAATTTCAATCTTTGTTCCCCAGTTATTTGGGTCAGTTTCATCTAAACTACTATCCATAATAGAAACATTAACGTCACATCTAATTTGGCCTTTTTTAGTATCAGCATCAGAAATATCCGCATATTGATAAGTTCTACGCATGTGTTCTAGAAAAGCTACGGCTTCACTTGCTGTATGAAAATCTGGCTCTGTTACAAGTTCAAGTAAAGGTACACCTGCTCGGTTATAGTTAATGGTACTTGTTGTTTCATAGTGATCTAGACTTGCTGCATCTTCTTCTAGGTGAATATTGTTAACACGTACTCTTTTTAACTCGCCATCACATTCATAATCAACATAACCATATATACCAACTGGAATTGGTTTGGTTTCTTGTGTAATTTGGTAACCTTTTGGTAAATCAGGATAATAATAGTTTTTTCTTTCAAACCAAATGTATTCTGGTTGACTACAATTAGTGATCATACTAGCCCTAAGGGCAAGTTCAACGGCCTTTTTATTGACGACTGGTAAAACACCAGGAAAACCCATATCAACGGGTCTTACACTTGTATTAGGTGAAGAACTATAATCATTTTTGGCACTAGAAAAAACTTTTGTTTTTGTTTTTGATATTTCGCAGTGCATCTCAAGACCAATCTTAGCAATATATTTACTCATCTTTTTTACCTCCTGCCGTCATTCCTTCAAAATTCATATTTTTCTCTAAATTACGTGCAATAGAAAGAACTATTTCATCTTCATAACAATTACCTGTTATATTAACACCAACTGGTAAGCCATTAATAAGCCCATTTGGAATAGTGATAGATGGGAATCCTCCAAAATTACCAATTTGCAAATGTTCTTCTAGTATCTCGGTATTTTTATCTAAAATATCGGTTGCCCCATCTAACTTTTTAGCAGGTCCAGATCCAACTGGTAATACCACGGCATCATACTCTTTAAATAGATCTTTATATGCATCGACAATTAATCTTCTTACTCTTTGTGCATTTCTAAAATAACGATCTTGATTTTCTTTTTGTAAAACATAAGAGCCAATTACAAAGCGACGTTTAATTAAAGATGAGAAACCTTTTGTACGGTGGTCTTTCATCATATCGATGTAGTTATCGCCTTTCCCACGTGGGCCAAAGATAATACCTGTTAAGTTACTCATATTACTTGTTGCTTCGGCACAAGATATGATTACGTATGTGCTAGCAACAGCCTTTAATAAGTTATCATCAACACTTACTTCATCAACGGTATAACCAATACTTCTTAATTTTTCTACTGTATCCTTAAAGTTACTTAAATGACACTTTAATTCTTCACTAGCACTAGGATAACGATTAATATCGCAAATTTCTTTAATATAACAAAGTTTTTTACGGCCTAAGTCTTTATCACATGCCTCATATAAATGAATATTACTAGAATCCCAAGTAGTCATATCATTTTTATCAAGGCCTTTCATTGCATCTACAACTAGGGCGGCATCTTTAACACTACGTGTTAAAACACCACAGTGATCTAAACTTGAAGCAAAAGCAAATAACCCATAACGGCTAATCATGCCATAAGTAGGTTTATACCCTACAATACCACAGTAAGCTGCAGGTTTTCTAATCGAGTCTCCTGTATCACTACCAGTGGCATATGGAAAACATCCGGCACTTACCGCACAAGCAGAACCGGCGCTAGAACCGGCTGTCATACGTGTTTTATCCCAAGGGTTTCTAACTATCCCTGTATGACAAGTTGTTCCAGTACCTCCCATACCAAATTCATCCATTGCGCACTTACTAACCATCACTGAACCATGTGAATCTAAATTTAAAATACTAGTTGCTGTAAAAAATGGGACATAGTTTTTTAAAGTATTAGATGAACCAGTCGATAAAACGCCTCTGGTTGAATAATTATCTTTGCAGCCATAGGGAATACCTGATAACACGTCTTCGGTAACTAGACTCCCTTTTTTATCATCTAAAATAGTTACAAAAGCGTTAAATTCATCATTTACTTCATGACACTTCTTAATACTTTCCTTAACTAATTCATCACTTGTAATTTCGTTATTTTTTAAAGCTTCATGAATTTCTAAAATACTTTTATTTAACATTTATCCCACCACCTTTGGTACGACGATTTCAGCCCCATCTTCATCGCCACTATTTTGTAAAAGTTCATCGATTGGTACAGACTCTTCTGGTTCATCTTCTCTAAGAACATATGTAAAATCATCTAGAGCATGAGTCATTGGTTCTACTTTGCTTATATCAGGTATTTTGGTAACACTACTAATAGAAGCATCAATAATATCAAATTCGCTTAAAATCATGTCTTTTTCTTCTTCTGTTAAACCAATAAGTAACTTATCAGCATAATCATCTATCATTTCTTTTGTAAATTTACTCATTTTTTTATCTCCTCAAACTTAATTTTTAATTCTTTTAATTGTAACGGTGTAAGCGTACTAGGTGACCCCATTAAGTTATCAGCTCCACTTGTACTAGTTGGGAAGGCTTGCACTTCTCTTAAATTTTCTTCGTCAAGTAAAAGCATTAGCATACGATCAATTCCAGGGGCCATACCACCATGTGGAGGACAACCATATTTAAAAGCTGTATATATTGAATTAAAACGTTTTTCAACTTCTTCTTTTGTGTAACCCACTATTTCAAAGCCTTTTGTTAAGCTTTCTAAATCATGATTTCTTATGGCGCCTGAAGCCATTTCATAGCCATTGCAAACAAAGTCATATTGATAAGCTAAAATACTTAAAACATCATCGTTATCATAATCTTTAATACCATGATGTGGAAGACTAAATGGATTATGACAAAACTCTATTTTTTTCTTTTCATCATCATATTCAAACATTGGAAAGTCTTTTACTATACATAGTTCAAATCTATTTTTATCAATAAGGCCTAGTTTTTCCCCAAGATAAGTTCTAATTAACCCAGCATATTTTCTTGCTGTTTTAATGTTTCTATTTGCTATAAAAAACATAACAGAATTTTCTTGCATATTAAAGTTTTTAATTAAAGATGTTCTTTCTTCTTCGCTTAAGAATTTATCAATAGGTCCTTTTAAAGTACCATCTGCCATAACAGTTAAATAACCAATCCCAGGCATACCAATGCTACTTGCATAATCTACAATATCATTAAACCAACTATTAGGTTTATCACCAATATTATCTACTACAATAACTTTAACAACACTTTTACTAAATGGTTTAAAAGTTGTATTTAAAAGTTCCTTGCTGGCATCTTTAATAATAAGGGGATTTCTTAAATCTGGTTTATCAGTTCCGTAACTTTCCATAGATTCTTGGTAACTTAGTCTTCTAAAAGGTATGTTACTTACGCTTTTATTAGAAAACTTTGTAAATACATCATGAAATATTTCTTCCCCAACCATCAAAACATCTTCTTCTTCACAAAAGCTCATTTCCATATCAAGTTGATAAAATTCTAAAGTTCTATCACTTCTTGCATCTTCATCACGAAAACAAGGAGCTATTTGAAAGTACTTAGCAAAGCCGCCACACATTAATAATTCTTTGTATATTTGTGGAGCTTGTGGTAAAGCATAAAATTTACCTGGAAAATTTCTACTTGGAACAACAAAGTCTCTTGCTCCTTCTGGACTTGATGCGGTTAAAATTGGTGTTTGCACCTCTGTAAATCCCATATCATACATTTTATTTCTTAAAAAATGTAAAAGTTCACTTCTTAATTTAAAGTTTTTAGCCACACTCTTATTACGCATATCAAGATAGCGGTATTTTAGTCTTACGTCTTCACTTATATGTTTACTTTGTCTTACTTCAAAAGGTAAAACATTTAAAGATTTACTTAATACTTCTAAATCACTTACTAATAATTCAACCATACCAGTTTTAATGCCTTCATTAACTGTTTCGGCATCACGTTTTCTAATTACACCTGTAACTTTAATAACGCTTTCTCTTGTTATCCCATTAAATATAGAATCATCATTACTAACAACTTGTAATATGTCTGTATTATCTCTTAAATCTAAGAATAAAACGCCTCCATGATCACGGATATTTTCAACCCAGCCGCTTAAAGTAACACTTTTTCCAACATAACTTTCATCTATTTCTTCACATAAACAATTTCTGTAAATATTATTCATTACAATCACCTTCCTAAAATTCACAAGATCCTGGCACCCTAGGGTACGGGATAACATCTCTTATATTTTCTACTCCGGTAAGATATATTAATAGTCTTTCAAACCCCATACCAAAGCCAGAATGTACACAAGTGCCATATTTTCTTAAATTAATGTACCAATCCATTTCTTCTTCATTCATATTAAGTTCATGCATTCGTCTAGTTAGTTTAGTCATATCTTCTTCTCTTTGACTGCCACCCATTAACTCACCAGCACCTGGTACTTCAAGGTCTACTGCCCTTACTGTTTTATTATCACTATTTTGTTTCATATAAAATGCTTTAATATCTTTGGGCCAATCTGTTATAAATACTGGTCCCCCAAAATATTCTGTAATATATTTTTCATGTTCTTTTTGAATGTCTTCACCATATTCTGGTACATGTTCAAAAGTAACTTTAGCATTACGCAAAATAGTTATAACCTCTTCATGAGTTACTCTTGTAAATTTACTTTTTAATAAATTATGTAATCTATCTAATAAACCATTTTGCACAAACTTATCAAAGAAAGCCATTTCATCTTTACAACGTTCTAAAACATATCCTACAATAAACTTTAACATATCTTCTTCAATATCCATAAGTCCTTCTAAATCACAAAAAGCAATCTCAGGTTCTATCATCCAAAATTCTGCTGCATGTGTTTTCGTATTGGAATTTTCTGCTCTAAAAGTGGGACCAAAAGTATAAACCTTAGAAAAAGCCATTGCAAATGTTTCTGCTTCTAACTGTCCAGACACTGTAAGACTCGTTTTTTTACCAAAGAAATCTTTACTATAATCAATCTCCTTAATATTTTTATTATCAAAATGGATAGTTGTTACTTGAAACATTTCGCCTGCTCCTTCACAGTCACTAGCTGTTATTAAAGGGGCATGAAAATATACAAACCCATGACTTTGAAAGTATTCATGAATAGCCATCGCAGCAACACTTCTAACTCTAAATACTGCTTGAAACAAGTTAGCTCTTGGTCTTAAATAACTAATACTTCTTAAAAACTCTTTTGAATGCTTCTTTGGTTGCAATGGGTAATCACTTGGGCAATCACCTAAAACTATTATTTTTGAGGCTTTAAGTTCAATATCTTGGCCTTTACCATCACTTTTAACTAAAGACCCAGTAACTTCTATAGAAGATCCATTGGTAATGTGTGGTAATGAAGAAAAATCATCGGTATCTTTATCATAAACAATTTGTAAATGTTTAAACGCTGTTCCATCAGAAAAATCAATAAAACCAAATTCTTTTTGAGGACGATGATTTCTTACCCAACCATGAACAGTAACCTCTTTACCAATAAGTTCTTCTTTTATCCTAAATAATTCATCTAAATACATATTAACCATTCCTTTCCAAAATAAAAACCTAGATAAAACGTAAGGACGAGAATTCTCGCGGTGCCACCTTACTTTACCTAGGGTACTCTTTCTTGTTATAACGGACACTCCGTTCTTAAGTATTAAAGAACTGTTTTTCTATTTTTCTTTATGTGGCATTTCCAGCAATCTAGCCTTCTCTTTTCATAAAGGGATAAAATATACTCGTTTCTTTCTTAAGATAAATATATTTTATAGTATTTTAAAACCTAAGTCAATATTAAATTTCAAGTGTAAACGGATCACTTTCTGATCCTGTACCAGAAGAGATTTTAACATTTGATGTCAGATAAACTGTTGGACAAACGCTACAGTTGTACGAAATGTTGTTGTGGACAGAGCCTAAGGAGTACACAGAGAACACATAGTTCGCATTGTAAGAGGACGCAAACGGCGACAATGTCCATTGATAACCACTATTAAATAACCAATCATTATTATAACAATCACTTACATTATCATCATCCCAATTGTATAGGTCTTTATTTAAACATGCTGACCGATCTGTTGTACTGCCACCGCTTGTTGCGTAACCGTAATCAGAGGGATACATTAAACCAACCTTACCCGTCCATGTCGTTGTTCTTTCGACTGTATCATTACATAATTTACCGCTTTTATATGCAGTACCAGCACAAATTTTGCCAGCATTATTACTTCTTTCATATGTATATAAATGTTTTGTTAATCCTCCGCTCGCAAAGTTTCTTTCGTTACTTCCTGTATTCCATAAAGCATTCCCTATTAATGTTTTTAATTTGTCTTTTATACCTGTACTTGTAAAATTACAACTTGTTGTACTATTATCGTCTTTGTAATAACATTTTCCTGATTGGTTATTCCAATATAATGAACCACCTACTGTCTCACTTTCATATCCTGGATTTAATAGTTTCATTAGATCAGCTTGACTCCATTCATTTACTCCATATCCATAATTGATACTTGGATCACTTGTGTCCCATGAATAACTACCTATTGATTCTGAGCGAATTAATTTTACTCTATCTTCCTTATTTCCAGCGCCATCATCAACACTCTTCATTGTTCCAATTATTCGCCATATATCACCATCGATACTGACGTAGTTATTTGGATTAGTCCCTATATATCTTGTGTTACCATAATCATCTACTGCTAAATTTATTGAATCATAATCAGCTAACATAGTAACTGCATCAGTAACTTTTTCCCCAATTATCTCTGGAGCAGTTTTTTCAAGTATTAACTTAACACTTATTTCTCCACTAAAGCTTTTACCTTGTTGAGCGTCTTGATTACCATTATTCTTGTAACAATATACTAAGTAATAGGTGGTCTTAGATAATGTGCTATTATCAAAGTCTCTTTGTTCTAATATTATTTTATCTTTATTTTGTAAAGCTTTTGTACCATATACTTTCTCTGGTGTACCATTTAAGACTACACTATCTTCTTTATAATATTGTTTTGTGGTGCCACCACTTATTGTGCTACTACCATCTTTAATAGTAACGTTATTAGTAGCAGTATCTGTTGATTTATAAAGCGTTATTTCAACATCGCTACCAAAAGACTCATCAAGTATTCCTTTTAAATCTATTTCATAGATGCCTTTACCAGATGTGCTATTTTTTTCAATTGTAAATGTTTGGATACCACATTCACCTGGTAATAAGTCACCACTTGTGTAGACTTTTGTTCCTTCCCACTTAATGTTACCTAAATCTTCTGTTACGATATTTAAGTCCTTATCATTTCCACTTGTCTTATTTACTGTAGCAAAATAAGCATAAGAGGCGCCTACAGCACCTACTAATACTAGTAATAAAATTACTACAGCTATTATTATTGATTTTTTTTCTTTCATCTCTATACCTCACTTCTATTACAAATACATTATAACCCCCCCCCCGCAAGTGATTGTCAAGAAAAATTTTTTGTTAAATAACATATTAAAATTTCCTGAAAACAAAATAAAATGATTGATTATTTTGTTCAATTAAAAGCAAAAAAACTCCACTATATATTAGTTCAAATTTGACCCAGATCTTCTAAAGTTTTCTGAGCGCCACTCATATAACAGTATATTAACTACAATTTTTTTCCTACTAATTAATTCAGAATTTTATATTATCAGTAGCACCAATTAAAAGAAAAATAGGGCGCCATCAAAAAAGACAGTGCCCTTGCAAAAGTATTTCTACTTTTTCTTCACATGACAATAGTACCACATAAAAATAACTATATCAAACTATTTTATAGATTATTTCCAATAACATATTTTCTACCTTTAAATCACTTTAAATTGTCAAGAAAAAATTTTTATCATTAATTGAATTGTATTCCTTATCAATTCATGATAAAATTATTAAAGAATAAAAGGATTGGTGACTAGTATGTTTACAGAATATGATTATCAAAATCAACCTATAGTAGATATAGTTAATAATATGCTTATTGATGCTGCTAGAAAAAGAGCGAGTGATATTCACTTTGATCCTACGCCAACAGTTCTAAATGTTCGTATTAGAGTTGATGGTGAATTAATACTTTATGCAACTGTTCCTGAGTCCGTTAAGAAAAACTTAGTAACTAGAGTTAAAATTATTTCTGGTATGAATATCACTGAATCTCGTATCCCGCAAGATGGCGCTATTAAAATGCAAGTTGATGGTAAAGACTTAGACCTTCGTGTTTCTACACTACCAATAGTCTATGGTGAAAAAGTTGTTATTCGTCTTTTAGATTATAGTTCAACACTAAGTACACTAGAATCCTTAGGTTTCTCTGATAAAAACTTAGAAAAAGTCAAAAAAACAATGACTAAACCAAATGGTATAATTTTAGTTACTGGTGCTACTGGTACCGGTAAATCAACTACTGTTTACGCGATGCTTCAAGCCTTAAATACAATTGAAAGAAATATTATTACTGTTGAAGACCCTGTCGAAATGAAACTATCTGGTATTAATCAAGTACAAGTTATGAGTGAAATTGGTCTTACTTTTGCTAGTGCTCTTCGTTCTATTTTAAGACAAGACCCTGATATCATTATGATCGGTGAAATAAGAGATAGTGAAACAGCCAAAATTGCTGTTCGTGCATCTATCACTGGTCACTTAGTATTATCAACAATCCACACTAATAACTCTCTTACCACTATCGAAAGACTTACTGATATGGATGTTGAAAGATACTTACTAGGTTCAGCCCTAGAAGCTATAATCTCCCAAAGACTATGTAAAAAACTATGCCCTAAATGTCGTTCCGAAAGAGAAACAACCCCTTATGAAAAAAGAGTATTTAAAGAAGCGCTTGGCATGGATATTGAAAAAATATATAAACCTGTTGGTTGTGATTCTTGTTACAAAGGTTATAAAGGACGTATTGCTCTTCATGAAGTATTATTACTTAACCAAGATATCAGAGACGCTATTGTAAACAACACTCCAAAAGAACAAATAAGAAACCTAATCTACAAAAATGGTAATACAACAAGCCTTCTTGATGATGGTCTAATAAAAGTAATAAATGGTTTAACTAGTTTTGAAGAAGTACTAAGAGTCATTGATGTTGAAGATGACTTAGGTGAAGAACAAAAAGAACTTAAAAATGCCATTTATGGTAAAGGTATAAAAAAAGAAGAAATATCTTCTTCCATAGAAACTCTAGAATTCTAGAGTTTTTTACATATATAAAACTTTTAAAATATAACTAAATTTATCCATAAAAACAAATACTATTAATGTTGCCGAAATCAAAAAAGGCCCAAAAGGAACTTCCCTATTTAATTTACTTAATAAAGCATAAGTAGCATAAGGTAAAGCTAAAAACGTTGATAATACAAGTGCTATAAAGCCATAAGGTATCCCTATACTAGCGCCTATTACATAAGATAACTTAATATCTCCACCTCCAAGAGCTTCTCTTTTAAATACCTTACTACCCAAAAACCCTATAAAAAGCATAAACAAAAACAATATAAACCCACTAAAAATAGAAACAAAAGCACTCTTTAACCCCATATAATACCATTTTAAAATAAAAATTAATATACTACTAATTATAAGCGGTGAATCTAAAATAATCATTTCTTTAAAATCAGTCACAAAGATTAAAACAACTAAAGAAGATAATATTATAATCATATAAAAATTATAACTTAACCCATAAACATAATAAGATAAAGCAAAAATAATACCTAATGATATTTCTAAAACCCAAGTCCACCATTCTAACTTTTCTTTGCAATAACGGCATCTTCCTTTTAAAATTAAAAAAGATAACCCTGGTATTAAATCATACCATTTTAAAGGATGTTTACATTTATCACAATGACTACCAGGCCTTACTATAGACTCACCCCTTAATAATCTAGTTGCTACTACACCATAAAAGGAAGCTAAAACACTTCCTAATATATAGAACATTAATATATAAAATAACTTCATAAACCCTCCTACTGCACTTTATTCATTAAATCAAACATTGGTACAATAACAGCTAATACTATAACCCCTACTACTACAGCTAAAAAACAAATAAGTATAGGTTCTATAAAAGATTTCATATTATTAATTATATTACGATGCATTTCTTGATAATAATTACTTACTTTACCCATCATTGAAGCAAGTTCCCCAGTTGATTCACCAGTAACAATCATATAATATGCAACATCAGGTACTGCCCAATGATTTTCAAACGCTTTACTAATCTTTTCCCCTTTTAATACATTATCAATAGTATTATACATAATTTCTTTATATATCTCATTATTAGTAATCTTACTTAATATATTAATACTATCAGTAATAAAAACATTATTACGTAAAAGAGAAGAAAAAGTCTTAGAAAAAATAGTCATTTCATTATATTTAATTATATTACCAAATATTGGTAATTTCATAGCAAATGTTTGTAAAGCTTTTCTAAAAGCTTTAATCTTTTTATAACAAATAACAATAACTACTACTCCAAGCACCAGACTAAATAATATCATCCCTAAATAATTTTGTAAAAATTCACTTAAATGAATAATAAATAAGGTAAGTCCCCCTATTTCTGATCCAGAACTATCATAAATTTTAACAAACTCAGGAATTACCCATACCATAATAAATGTTATAACAGCTAAACTAAATATCATAATAACAGATGGATAAGTAATAGCAGAAATCATTTGTTTATGTGTTTTATCTATTTCTTCATAGTAATTAGCCATATCATCTAGTGTTTCTTCTAATTCACCAGTAGCTTCAGCAGCTTTTATCATATTGATTAAAAGTGGTGGAAACATATCACCTTGTTTTTCTAAAGCTGTCGAAAAATTCTCCCCCATAGTAAGTTCATAAATTATTGATCTAAACGCTCTTTTATGACTTGCTTTTTTATTCATTTGTAAGTTTAAAATACGAATAGACTCCGTAAGAGTAATACCACTTTTTATATAAGTAGATAATTGAGTTAACCAAAACAATAAATCTTTAGTACTTAATTTAGGAGCAAAAACACTAGATTTACCATAAAACATTTCAATATATTTATTATTTTCTATTTTATAAACTTCATATCCATCTTGTACTAAAAAAGTATTAACATCTAATTTAGAAAACCCATTAATATAACCAGTTTCTAATTTACCATCACGTGCTTTAGCCGTAAATTTATAAACATGAGCTTCTTTAGAACGAACAGCCCCAGGCCCTTGCAATTCAGATAATAAACTTAACTTTTCTTTTTCTAATAAAGCTATCTTTTTCTTCATATAATGTGTATTTCTAAGTAAATCAGAAACATCCATATTTAATAGACTTTTCTTCTTATCAGTATTTTCTTTAGACTTATTACTAGTACTACTTCTATAAGCTTTAAATACTACATTACTAACATTATTCCAAATAGTAACAGGAATATCTATGAAAACATATGTAAAACCACGTATAGCATATTTAAAAATAGAAAGAATAACTAAAAACACATACTTAAAACTAGCAAATAGCCCAAGCCCTGGATACTTCAAAGGCTTTAATGGACTACTTTGATTCATAACTTCATTGTTCACTAAAATCATCCTTTCTATTCTACTAAATAATTATTAATATCTATTATACGCTCACTATTTATAGTCTTTATTTATTACAAATAGTGAGTATAATTAATATTCTTTATAAACGTATATCTACTTTTTAAACTCATGATCTATTTTCTTTCTTTTTTTAAAATTTGATCGGTCCTAGGCTCCGCCTAGACGACTCTAGGGCGGATATACTAAACGTCTCGTGGTTTTATTACACCCTAACTAAGGATGAAGGGATTTCCTGAGCTGCCATCTCCGCTTTGGAACAACGTATTCGATAACAGAAAACCGACGGGACGGACGCCTAAGCCGTTGGCCGCATAGCTCTGTCCGACGATGCCAGAGGAGTTCACATAGCCAGTGCTGTCCACAGAGAACACACTGTAAGCACGGATAGAGTCAGTATACGGCGATAATGTCCATTGTTCGATACCATTTTCATATAGCCAATCATTATAATAGCACTCCCTATTACTACTATTACTTGCCCAACTGTTTAAGGTTGTATTTAAACATGTTGCTCGGGCTGTTGTACTACTGCCACTTGTTGCATATCCATAATCTGATGGATACATTAAGCCTATCTTTCCTGTCCATGTTAAGGTTCTTGATACCGTGTCTGTACAAGAAGTTCCACTTGTACAAATTTTTCCATTTCTTGTTCCTCTTTCTTCTGTGTACCATTTACTTGCTATTTGACCATTTGTCGTTGATGCTCCTGTATTCCATACGGCATTCCCTATCATATTTTTTAATTTGTCTTTTATACCTGATCTTGTGAAACCACAACTTGTTTTTTGATTTTTAATATTATTATAGCATGTTCCTGACTGGTTATTCCAATATAATGATCCACCTACAGTTTGACTTTCATAGCCTGGATTTAATAGTTTCATTAAGTCTGCTTGGCTCCATTCATTTACACCATAACCATTATTAATTCTTGATATACTTGTATCCCATGAGTAAGCACCTATTGATGTACTTCTTATTATTTTTACACGATCTTCTTTATTGCCTGTACCATCATCTATATTTTTCATGACACCAATAATACGCCATATATCGCCATCAAAACTTACATAGTTATTTGGATTTTTTCCAATATATCTTGCGTTACCATAATCATCTGTTGCTAAGTTTGTTGTATCGGTTGTTGCTAATTGTGTGATTTTTGTTGTTAACAGTATTGTGATAGCTACTTGATTGGTAGTATTTTCCACATTTCCAGCATTATCTGTAACTCTTAAATATATAGTATAAGTACCAACACTTAAACCAGTAAATGTATATGTTGAACTTATTGAAGAATAATATGTTGTATTATCAATACTATATTCATACTTTGCTATACCACTATCAGTATCACTAGACTTACTTGCATCAACTGTTATTGAATTACTTGTTTTTGTTAATGTCATACTTGCGGTTGGAGATGTGGTATCGACTTTGTCAACTGAAACACTAGTATGACTTATTAATCCAGCCAAATCTTTAACCCATACATAATATGTACCATTTTTAGTAACTTTTTTAGTTATTGTTATACTACTGCCTGTAAGATATTCCCATGATGTTGGTGTTATTTCGGTGGTTGTAACTGCATAACCATCAAGACCAGATTCACCATCCCTAAAATACATACTGATTGTATTTGATGTACTCCATTCATTCGAAGCACTAACACTCAAATATGGAGCAATACCATCCACTTTAGTAACAGTTATTGTTTTATTTACTATATGTCCCGCTCCATTTTTTACCCAGAAGTATATTGTACCATTTTTACTAGCCTTATAAGTATAAGTACTTTCAGTTATAACATTGTCTACACTTGTCCAACTAGTAGGTTCACTGCTAGATTCAGTGAAGGCATAACCTATTATACCAGACTCTGTGTCTTTTGCTACCGCGGTTATTGTACTAGTTGCCCCATAGCTACTTTGTTCAGTTAAACTAACAATGGTTGGTGCAGTAGTATCAACATGACTTACTACTACTTCTTTATGACTAATATTACCTAATGCATCTTTTGCATATACGTAATATGTTTTATTACTAGTAACATCTTTAGTTATAGTTGCTGTTTTACCAGTAACACTTGTCCAATTAGTAGGCTCTGTTTCAGTTTCTGTTAAAGCATAGCCACTAAGACCTGATTTATTATCTTCTAAAGTGATATTAACGGTATTACTAGCATTCCAATCATTTGAAGCGGAAACTGTTATAACTGGTCCTGTTTTATCTAACTTAGATAAAACAACACTTTCACTTTTTAAATTACCCATTTCATCACGAAAATAAATAGTTTCATCTTTATCTTCTGTATACGTCTTAGTTATTATAACATTCTTACTAGGTGTATCAATACTTGTATAAGTTATATTATCAGTACTATATTCTATTAAATTATAATTAGTACTTGTAGCATTTATATCTACTGTTTCACTATCTTTTGTATATTCAGTTGTCTTAGTATTGTAAGTAATAGTTATATCATTTGTTAATTTATCTTGTTCAATATAACTTGCAATAACACTTATCTTACTTTTAAATGATGCACTCATAGTCTCTTCTAAAGCTGGTGTATCATAATCCATCCATAATTTTAAATTATAATCTACCGAGTCACCCACTTCACCATTAGGTGCTAATGACCCACTAGTAAGTTTAAAAGATGTATCAGCCCCAGTAATTGTCGGACTAACTTTATTATAATTACTTAATAAACGTGGTGCACTACCATTTAAAGATACTTTAATATAAGCATTATCTAGTCTTTTTGTTATATCTGCATCTAATATATCTTCTAAGTTTACTTGATAAGCAGCATATGTTGTACATGTATTTTTAATTGTAAAAGAATAGCCATTTTCTTTTAATCCTTCATCATCTGTTATAGGATAAGTCTTTTGTAAATTAATAGAATCACCCTCATTAGTTAATATTACTTTAAAGCACTCACTACTAGCAATATTAAAATCCGTTTGAGTTGTTACCATCATCCAATAAGCAAAAGAGCCCCCTATAAGCAAACATAATAAAGATACAAATATTAATAACATCTTTTTCTTATTCTTTTTCATACAATACCTACCTTTACTCTAATTAAAATTTTACTATAAATTAATTATAAATTCAATAAAATAATGTTATATTTTGCATATACTATAATAAGTAGGTGTTAATATGTATCCAGGTATACTTAAAACAAGTCTTAATTTACCAAAGGTTATTAATGGTGTTTCAAAAACACTATCTGTTGCTAATCAACTAATACCTTTATATGTAAAAGCAAAACCCTTAATTAATAATGCTAAAAGCACTTTTAATGTAGCTAAAGAAATACTTAGTACTACAAATACTAATAATCATGAATTACCTAGCAAAGTAAATCAAACCAAAGAAAAAAGAAGTGTTAATACCGTAACACCTCCCACTAAGAACACTAATAATCCCGTTTTCTTTTTATAAGTAATAACTTAAGTATTCTTTTTTTAATTTTAATTCTTTATTTTTATCCTTTGGTACTTTATCTAATAAATAATCTAATTTTTTATTTATATATTCATAATATTCTTTATTATCTTTATTGTATTTACCATATAAATATTCATATGGCTTTAAAGTATCTTTACCACATATATACTCTATAATAGAGTAGTAATGTCCTTTTTCATAAACAACTATTTCTTTATTTATTTTATAATTAATAGATTCCATATACTTTCTTAATACATCTAAATCATTATTAGATTGAATAATTATTTTTTTAATAGGTATTAATTTTTCTTTTAAAGATAAAATGCTTATTATAGTAGTAGTCCCCATACCAGCAATAACAAGTGTATTATAATCAGAAGTATCAATATTTTCTAAGCCATCAGTAAGTTTAGTTTGAATAATATTTTCTAACCCTTCTTTTTTTATATTATCTTTAGCTATTTGCATAGCCCCTTTATGAATATCAGTAGCAAGTATTTTTTTAGAACCCTTATGTGCCATTAAAATAGCAACATACGCGTGATCACAGCCAATATCGATAATGTTATCACAAGCGTCTAATAAAGATAAAATAGCCTTAATTCTTTTACTTTGCATATTAATCATTTAAGAAGTCTTTTAATTTTTTAGCCCTTGATGGATGACGTAATTTTCTTAAGGCTTTAGCCTCAATTTGTCTAATACGTTCCCTTGTAACATTAAATCTTTTACCTACTTCTTCTAGTGTATGACTAGTCCCATCAATAAGACCAAATCTAAGTTCTAAAACTTCTTGTTCTCTTTCTTGTAATGTTTCTAATACTGCTTTTATTTCTTCTTTTAATATTTCATTAGTCGCATATTCTTCTGGTGTCATAGCATTAATGTCTTTTACAAAATCACCTAAGTGTGAATCATCTTCTTCACCAATTGGTGTTTCAAGTGATACAGGGTCTTGACTAATTTTAATAACTTCCCGAACTTTTTCAACCGTAATACCCATTTTTTCAGCTAGTTCTTCTTCACTTGGCTCACGGTTTAACTCAAGTGTTAATTGTCTTTGAATACGGGCCATCTTATTAATTGTTTCAACCATATGTACAGGAACTCTTATTGTTCTTGCTTGATCAGCTAAGGCTCTAGTAATTGCTTGTCTAATCCACCATGTAGCATATGTTGAAAATTTATAACCTTTGTCATAGTCAAATTTATCAACTGCTTTCATAAGACCAATATTACCTTCTTGAATTAGATCTAGGAATAATAAGCCTCTGCCAACATAACGTTTAGCAATAGACACTACTAATCTAAGATTTGATTCAGCAAGTTTATTTTTAGCTTCTTCATCACCCTCGGCAACACGTACTGATAAATCCATTTCTTCTTCTGGTGTTAATAAAGAAATACGTCCAATTTCTTTTAAATACATTCTTACAGGATCATTTATATTTACATCCTTAGTAATTTCATTATCATCTAAAATAATTGGTTCTTCAGTATCACCCTTAGCTCCATTAGAACTTACATCATCATCTTCTCCAACTATTTCAATATCATTATCAACTAAAGCCGTATACAACTCATCTAACGAATCATTATCTACATCTAACCCTTTTAGGGCCCCCGCTAATTCTTCAAAAGTAATTTTGCCCTTTTCTTTACCAAGTTTAATTAATTCTTCTTTACGTTCTTCAAAAGGCTTTATTTCACTTACTTTAACAACACTCTCTTGCTTTTTCTTAACAGGTGCTTTATCAAGTATTTCAATATTATGAAGACTTAATTCTCTTTGAAACTCTAAAACCTCACTCTCAGAGATCTTACATTCTTTTGAAATCTCAATAATCTCCCCTATTAAGACATATCCATCTTTTTTCCCTTTTTCAATTAACTCATTCTTTTTCATTTCAAATTTTGTCATTTTTTCACACTTCTTTCTTCTATAATCTTTTCTAATTCACTTTTTAAAGTAATAATTTTTTGCATTTCTTTTTCTTGCTCTAAAATATCACTAGAATCTTTTATAATCTTCTTACATTCTTTTATACTACCCTTAATACGACTTTCTTTTATATTTAATATATAATCTAAGAAAGTACTATCACTAAAGTCTTCTATCTTAGTATCCCGAATAACTGTTTCAAATTCTTCTTTTAATGGACTAACCGCAACATATGACATAAAATCAGCAAAATTCATAGTTTTATTTTTAGTCATATAATAAAGTATTTCATTAGCCATACCTCGGTAATTTGCACTTTTAAAGTACCCTAAATTAGTTTGGTACATTTTTATATATTTATAATCATTCATCATATAATAAATAATAGATTTGGCACTTATCTCTTCTTTATTAATTTTTTTCTTTAATGATTCTCTTGCAACCACTTTAACATTCACGTTATTATTAGTTGCCATTTTTTTGAGTTCATTATTAAGTAAGTCTTTATCTAATTTATAATCTTCTACTAATTTATTTATCGTAACTTCTTTAGTTATTGCATCCTCATCACTTATACTTTTTAAAACACTTTTAATATAACTAGAAAGAACAGTTGCATCTGTTAAATCTTTGTTATCTTTTAAAGCTTTTATTTTAAATTCTAAGTAAGACTTAGCATGGGCAATATTAGTTATCATTTGTTGAACCCCATTTTTTAATATGTATTCATCTGGGTCTTTCTCGCCACTTAATCTCACAACTTTACAAGTAATTCCCGCACTTTCTAAAGCCTCTCCATTTGTAAGAGTAGCCGTCCGGCCCGCTTCATCATTATCAAGCATTAAAATAACAGTCGCATGTAAATTTCTTATTAAATCAATTTGTTCTTTGGTTAAACTTACACCCATTAAAGCAATAGTATTTTTAATACCACTAACATACATTCTAATTGCGTCCATATTGCCTTCTACAATAACAACTTCTTTTTTTGTTCGTATAGCATCTCTTGCTCGGTGATAATTAAACAAAATATTACCCTTTTTAAAAATATGATTTTCTTTACTATTTAAGTATTTAGGTTTATAATCCCCCTTATAAACTCTTCCTGTAAAACCAACCACATGTCCTTTCGCATCATGTATCGGAAATAAAATGCGATCTTTAAAAGTATCTTTTATACTTCCTTCTTCTTGTGTTATAAGACCTAAATCAAGGATAAACTTCTCATCCATGCCTTTTTGCTTAAGAAAAGGATATAATTTATCACTAGTTGTACTAAGACCTATATCAAATACTTTTTGCATTTCTTCGTTAAGTCCTCTTTTTAAAAGATATTCTCTTGCCGCCCCGCCATCTTTTGTTCTAAGTGTATTCTGATAAAATTTTAAAGCTAAGTCCATCGCGTTATATTCCCGTTCATACTTTTCTTTTGGTTTAGTAGTAGTATAATCACCAACCGAAATACCTAGTATTCCAGCAACTTTAACAACCGCCTCTATAAATGTTATATTTTCATAATTACTAACAAATGTAAAAACATTACCAGCTGCACCACACGAAAAGCATTTATACATTTGTTTTTCTTTTGAAACACTCATACTTGGTGAATGATCTTGATGAAAAGGACATACTCCAAAATAATTTTTACCTTTAAGTTCTAGTGGAATGTAATTTTTAATAATATCCACTATATCAGCTGATTCTCTAATTTCATTAATTTTACTCTCGCTAATCATTGGCATAATTACACTCCCCCATATATATAAATATTCAAGATACCCCCTCGATTTTCTTTTTTTAAGCAAAAAAAATTGCCAAAATCGACAATTTTCTTCAAACTTTACGTAAATTTTACGCTTTTCTATAAAATTTATGTCTTAAACCTAGTAACCATCCTAACATAACTAATAATGGTAAAAAACTATAGTCATTACTAATATCTCCCGTTTTTGGTACATCATCTAATGTATTATCTTTAGTTACTAAAGTAGTAGTAGTTAGTTCGTCTTTAGCATTTTTTTCTTCTTTAGATTCATCCATTTTTATATACATAGCCGTTATATAAATATCACTACTAGACATTATAAAAGTGTTATCTTTAACTTCAATAATATTACCAAGTTCATCATAAACAATCATATTAAATGTATTAGTATTTGGTATTAGCAAAACTTTGTCACCCATTTTATAACTTGATGCTAAGTCTCTAAATGTAACTTCTGCACTACTTAAATTATAGACATTAAATATGTTCTTTTGTTTACTTTTTAAAACAAAATGTATAGTCACATCACTACTAGGCATTATAAATTCATTCTTATCTAAACGTTTGCTTTTACTATCATAAATAAGTTCAATATAATCTATTGCATAATCATTTACTATATTATATGTAAATGTTACTTTTTCATTTTCTTTACCAGTACTATTTATATTTAAAACTACGTTTTTACTAGGAACAACATTTATATTATAAGTAGTCTTATGATACTTAGTTATAAAATGAATTGTCCCACTACCTAGAAACGTAAAATGATCCCTTTCAATTTCATAAGTACCATTATCTGTTATATATAATACTTTATCTAATGTATAACCATCTTTTAAAGTATAAGATAGTCTCACGTCTTCCCCTTCATAAAACGTTTCTTTTATTAATTTAGACTCAATACCTTCATCATCTATAACATTAATTTTTCCTTCTTTTTTAGGTTCTTCTAAAACAGAAATATTAATAATTGGCTTTGGTTGTACATGTTTTTTTAATTCAATTAGAAAACTGTATTCTCCTTTATAATAAGAAACATCTTCATCAAAATATTTAGAATCTACTTCATATGTATAATCACCTACTTCTTTAGAAATAAACGTAAGACTATTATTATCTTTAGTTAAAGTAGTATCATTATAATTATTAGTTATATTATAAGCACTTTTAAAAAAGGGCAAAAAATCAATTTTTAAAGGTCTATTTACAACTGTTTCATAATTATAAACTTGAGGTGTTTCATATTCTCTTTTCTTATCAGCCATTTTAGGTAAATAATCAACTAAGAAACCAGTATCACAAGTCCACTCTAAAACTTTATCAGTATGTGTACTATAAACATCCCAAATAAGAGCTTGAATACCTATTAATTCAGTCATAGAAAGTTCACTAAACTTTCGGCCATCTGTAATATAAAAAATATCATCTTTTATCTTATTTAATTCATTAGTACTTAGTATTTGTTCACTAGTTTCTCTAAAAAAGAAACCTTCTTCATATTCAGTACCATAATCAAGTCTAAATAAGGGATATCCTGTATCTTCATCATAATATAAGTTATATGAATAATGTTTTCCATCAACTGTATACCCATATCCCGTTCTATCAATCATTCTTATTTCCCCAGCGTATACATTTACTAAAGAACAAAGTACAACTGTTACTACTATAAAATATATTTTTTTCATAAACTCTCCTTTATTAGGAGTTCATGTCTTTTAAGCACTTATACTATATAAAAAAAGATCCTACTTTGCAATAGGAACTTTTGTCGAATAAAGTCACTTCATATATTTAATAGCATAATTATTTAAACATTTTCTTCTTAAAGTAATCGAACTAACAATATATATTAAAGAAAAAATAGTTAAAATAACAGCTAAAAGGATAGTTGCCCAAGATAACTCATGAGATAAATATCCACTTATCAATAGAAATATAGAAAACAATAAACCAACCACACCAATAATAACTAAACGATTAAGTCTAGAACGCATAGCTTGTCCTTTTTCTGTATTATAATAAAATTTTTGACATTGTTTTTTTTCTTCTTTTGTCATTCTTTGATATTTATTTTTTTCCCTCATAATAACACCTCTCTTACATAATACACTATTTTTTGAAATATAAGCAACTTTTTTCATAGAATTTAGTATGGATAAAGTTACAAAAACATTACATGAACTAGATATTGAAGATCTTATATGGGTAATATATTTATTTATTTCGGCCCTAGCCATATATTCTAATCATTTAGAACGCAGTTATGTTACGAAACATGATGTTTTAGCCAAAAAGAAATATAAAACTATAAATATAAGTATTTTAAGTATTGGCTTTTTTATCTATCTTTATTTTCTTATTTTAGCCTATCAAAAGCGCAAAGAAAAAAACGATAGAACCACTTTAAAAGACATTTTCATTAAAGATGCCAATTTAATAGCCAGCATTTTATTAATAATCGGCGCTATTATAACATTATTAAGTGAGATTATGAGCGACGATGATACCTATATTGACCTACTCGTTTAAAAGAAAAAAACTTATTAAATTGAAAGCCAACTTAATAAGTCTTCTTTAGATAAATAACCAACATGTTTTTTTATTTCTTCACCCTTAGAAAACAAAATAACCGTTGGAATAGACATAACGCCGTATTTTTGAGCAATATCAGAGTGTTCATCTACATTTACTTTTAAAATATCTAAATCATTAATATTTTCTAAAACCTCACCCATTGCCCTACATGGTCCACACCAATCAGCATAAAAATCAACTAATACTTTTTCTTTATTAATTTCTTCATTAAAATTTTCATTATTTAAATATTTAATCATTTAAATCCTCTTTTCTAATATTTTTTTAGTATATCACTGGCCCCAGGAACAACAAGTTTACCACTATCAAGTAAGCCTATAACTGACTCTTTATCAACAATATTATAACGAAGCAAAATATCTAAACATTCTAAGTTATAACGATTTTTATCTCCTTTAATATCAGTACTAACATTTATTATATCTTTAAAAGCTGTAAAATATTCATTACTAATATTAGATAATACAGGACTTGATGTAGTTATCTTACTAGCAATAGGTCCATCCATTATAACGCCTGCTGTACTTGGTAAACTAGAAAGTAAAAATAAAGCTACAAACAAAAATAAGTATGCTTCTAAAAACCCAAATATAGCTCCAAGTATTTTTGATGGAATACCTAAAATAATAGTAAAATCAAGTATTTTCTCAAAAACACCAGTAATTTTAATTAGTACTTGTAAAACACTCATTAAAACAATATAAACTAAGACAAAAGCAAGAGCCTCATAAATAATAATATTTAAAACACTAAGGCCTTCAAAGTTCCCAGCAAAATCAAAAAATGGTAAGTAAGTATACATTAATTTAGCAACTGGATTTTTTAAAGAAAAAGCAAGAAAGATAACAATAATCGCGCCAATAAACATAGTTGCGCTTTTAATGACACCTCTTTTTAAGCCAACAACTGCCCCCATTAATAAAAACAAAATACAAATCACATCAATAGTTAAAGCCATTTTTCATTCCTCCTACTTAATTATATTGAATTTTTCTTTAAAAGTAAAGAAATTTATGGTATTCTATTGGTGGTGATGTATATGACTATTGTATTTAAAGCAAGTAAAAAATTAATGGAAAAAATGACTGAATATTATATGGATACTAAAAGAGATAAAACACCCCCTTATGCTGTTTTTCAAGCTGAGGAAGCTGACACTATCATAACACTTTATGAATCTGGCAAAGTTATGTTTCAAGGTATAAGTGCCGATGTTGATGCTAATATGTGGGCTGATATTGAATATAAATTAACTGGTAATAAAATTGATATTAATGAACCACAAAAAAAGAAAGAAAAAGAAAAAAAGGAAAAAAATATGCTTTATCAAAAAGCAACGATTGGTTCTGATGAAGTTGGTACTGGTGATTATTTTGGCCCAATCGTAGTAACAGCCTCATATGTAGCAAAAGATAAGATTAGTTTTATAGAAAACTTAGGTGTACGGGATTCCAAAGTTTTAACTGATGAAAAAATCAAAAAAATTGCCCCTACTCTAATAAAAGAAATACCCCATTGTACTTTTATATTAACTAACAAAGATTACAATAAATATCAAAGTATGGGTTATAATATGAATAAGATTAAAGCCATTTTACATAATAAAGTTTTAGTAGAAATGAAAAAAAGAGAAAGTAATTATGATAGTATCGTAGTTGATGAGTTTGTTTATCCAGCTAAGTACTTTGAACATATTAAAGACGCTAAAGAAATAGTAAGAGATATAGATTTTACAACTAAAGCTGAAAGTAAATGTGCTTCAGTGGCTGTTTCAAGTTGCATTAGTCGTTATATCTTTCTTATGAAAATGGATGAACTTAGTGATACATTACATATTCCTTTATTAAAAGGTGCTAATACTGAGGTTGATAAACAAGCAGCCGAGATTGTTAGTAAATATGGCAAAGATATGCTTAATGATGTAGCCAAATTAAACTTTAAAAACACTTTAAAATTAGAAGAATACTTATAATTAAAAAACTAGGAAAGATTAAATCCTAGTTTTAATATTCTAAATTTTGAAGTAAGAATGCATACATAGCGGATGTTTTATCAAGTTTACCAGACTTTATTTTATAGTCTAGTTTTGATAAGTTAATCAAGTAGTCTTTTAAGTCATCAGTATGATAAAAACTAGCTTCTTTCATTAATTTTTGAACTTGCCAATCAGCTAAACGTAAATTACTCATAATATCACTCATACTATATCTCTTTCTTTCATATAACTTATAATAATATAATAAACGATACTCTCTTACTAACATATTAATTAATTGTAAGGGATCTAGTTTCAAACTCAAAAACTCTTCATATAAAGTCATACTAACTCGTAAATCCCGAGCTATAACAGCATCAACAAATTTAAAAACATTATCACTTGCATTACTAGCAACAATATTTTTTATATCTTCATATTTTATAGTATCATCTTTTTTATACATTAATGCAAGCTTATCTAGTTCTTCTAATACTAAGTCATAATTAGATAAACAAGCATCAACAATATATTTAATCGATTTATCACTTATATTATATTTACTTGTTCTTGACTTAGTTTCTCTAATCAAATCATAATTTTTAGGACTTTTTAATTCAATTAGTTTATAATTATCAATAATTTTTTTAGTAATACTCTTACGTTTATCAATAGTATCATAAGTTGTAAAAATAATAGTTGTACAAGGATAAGGATTATCTAAGTAAGAAAGAAAACTTTTTTCTTCTTTTTCTGTTAATTTAGACTTACCAAAAAAATCACTATTTTTAACAACTAAATATTTCATATCATCAAAAAGGGATACATATGAAGCCTCTTCTAAAACATCATTCAGACTCGTTTCTTTCATATTATAACGAACTACCACTGAATATGCAGGAATTAAATCATTTAACTTTTCTTCAAGTAAATGTACTGAATCAGTACTTATTAATATAACTTTCACTGTAATCACCATAGGTATTGTACCATGATTATTCATAAAAGTCTTATAATTTTCTAATATTTTCATTAGCCTCATTAATAGTATAAAACTTTTTAAAGTCTTTAAATTTAATCTTTATAATATCAATTGGTAGCATTTCTTTATGAGCTTTATATTGAATCATGCCTTTTCTTTGTTCATATTTATCATTCCAATCAAAAACATAAATATAGCCTTCTAATTCATCATCAACAATAATATTGTCCATTATAACATATATTTCTTTGGCGTATTCTGTTACTCCTATTGTAATGTTATAACGAACTTTTTCACTTAGTTTTATAATAGAATCTCTAAAAGCATAGGCACTAGCCAAAATAAATAAAGGAGTTATATATACAGCCTCACCCCTATTATTTATTAAATAATTAAAACTGGTTGACTCTCTAGGCTCAATAATTTTTAATTTTTTTGGACTGCCATGAAATAAATACTTAGGATTATTAACAGAATTCATTAAATATTTGTCTGGTAAATTAATAGTGTTTTCTTTGAACTCGTTTTTTGATTTTCCATAAATATATCTTTTTTCTCCCATTACAATCACTCCCTTAACAATATCATATCACACCAATTCATATTCTCTTGCAATAATTCTATCATCAGAACAATAATCTATTACATACTGATTATTTTGTTTACAAATGATAATGCCAACAGTTTTATTATCATCAATGCCTTTTACATTTTTATCAATATAATTCATATAATTTTGAATTTGACCAGTATGATTTGAATTCAACTTAATCACTTTCAATTCTATAACAACATAGCATTTAAACTTAATATTATACAAAAGTAAATCGATATAATTATAACTATCTCCTACTTTAATTTTAAATTCATTATCTATAAAACTAAATCCAGTTCCTAACTCTTTCATAAAAGATACAATATCTTCAAGTATTAATTTCTGCAAGAGTTTTTCTGATATGTTTTCATAATTATAACTATTTTTAATTAATATTGGATTTTTAACAAGATCTGTTACATTATTTTTTTCTTTGTTTCTTAACTTATTTTTAGCTACTTCATCAAGCCTTTCGTATTCATTTGATTTTATTCTGTCTCTCAATTGTCTAACAGATAAATTATGATCAACAGATAAGTCTATATAATAGTTTATTTTATTAAAATCTTCCATCCATATTAATTCACAATAATGGGAATAAGATAATTTGTCCGACAATGTCGGACATTTTGAAAAAACATTATAAAATCTTCTAAAATATCTTAATCTTGATTGAGTATACCCCTTTCCTAATTCATTGGTTAATTTAATAGAGTATTCTTTAATAATACCCTCTCCATAATGCTTGCCGGCTTCACTTAATATTTTTCCAACATTATAGTATGTATTTAAATCACTTCTATTAATTGAATATTTTTTTACTTTTCTATTTATTTCATTATCTATTAATTTATTTTTTATTTCATTATAATAATTCATATTTACTCCTTCCTACTGACTACAAGTCTCTATTTTTAATTTATTATTTTTTAATGTGTCTAAAACACATGCCTTATGGTGCCCGTAACGATTATTTTCGCAAAGAAAAAACAGCAATTAAATAATAATTACAGTTAATCATTTTGATATGTTTCTAAGTCATCAATTATATTTTCAATTTCATGATATATTTTAAAAATATTTTTTCTTCTTTTTATTATATTTTTAAGTCTATTGATTCTTCCTAATATTTTGCCATGCTTTTCAATTTCTTGATTTAAGAAATATTTAATTGGGTAATCTCTCTTTACTGCTCGTATAAAGCATTTTATTATTCCAGTTCTTTTAACTATTATAGTCCCTTTTAATAATGTTATTGGTTTAATATCATAGATTACATTACCTTCAATTAAAGCCTTTTTATTTTTACTTTTGATAAAATCTAATATGTCATTATAGCAATTTATAAATTCCCCACCTTCACATATTTTTCCATATTTATTTTTTAATAAATCTTTTATTTCAGTTAAATATTTATCATCAACAACTTTATCAGTTGGCATTTCATATAATCTATCACAATTAATTACTATATAATCTTCATCATCAATATATTTTAGTGTACTTGTTGTTTTACCAGAACCTTTTGTTCCAATAACATTTATTACATCATCATCAGTAAGTTTCTTTATATAGTCTTTTCTATCTATAAATAAATATAATTTTGATTTCTTTGACATATAACCACAACCTGTAATTATTATATCACATTCATAATACCTTTTAATCTTGAAGTAACTTATTTGAATCTTTTTTCTCTTTCTCTAACTCTTTTAAACTTTTCTTTGGTGTTGGTAGAACTTCTAGCATAGTACCACCTGCTTCTTTAATTGCTTTTCTTACTATTTTACCAATTTCGTAGTGAACTGAATTTGCAGTATATTCATTATCTACTTTATCTCTTTTTAATTTAGCATCAGTTTGAGCAATTCTAAATATATTATCTGCTAATTCTTCGCTACCCATGTTATCTAATATATCTTCTCTATATCTTAGCTTCTTCCTTTTAAAAATATCATCTGCTGTTTCACCATTATAAAGCCCCTTATATCCTGCATTATGAAATCTAGCTAAATCTTTTACTCCACTATTAACTGCTGTTTTATTTAAATTATAATTTCCTTTTCTTGCTTGATTTCTTCGATATAGTCTTTTCCCATTGTTCAGAATTCGGAATTCCACTCCGTATTCCTGCTTTGCCTCCAGGATCCATTTATGGGAAAGAATAGTCTGATTTTCCAGGTAAGCTACACAGGAATTTCCATTATTCAAAAATCGCTCGTAACTGTTGCGCGCAAGTCCCCGCTCAAAAATCACAAGACTGGCAGCCGCCATCAGGATCAGGATTCCGCTTGTGATCAACGTAGAAAATAGTGTCATTTGCCTGTGCAGCTTTTTAAACATCTTAAACTCTCCATACTGCGTCATAGCTTCTGCTTTGCAAACTTCTATGGCGTTTCTTCCTATTTGCTATTTTATTTTTATATTCTGTTTATTTCGTCATTTTCCAACTGCCGGATTATTCCGCCAGATACAGGTTCACCTGCTGTATCACCGCATTTACAGCCTCATCAAGGCCGATTTCTCCATTCAGGTAGCGCACTCCGTTCTCGCAGACTGCACTGGTGATGATCGCATTGTCCAGGATCGGGGTTGTCAGTGTTTTGCCCAGCTGTTTAAATGCCTCCACTTTATCTGCTGACGGCACCTTTATCTCATAATACAGCTCCTGTCCAGTCACACTGCTGCTTCCTCCGGAAGCCAACACCTTGCCTTCTTCCCCCTGGTTCCAGTAATCCGCTCCATCGTACACCTTCTCCACAACCGGCAAGCCATCACTCTTTGACAGAAGCTGTCCTTCCTCAGAAAACAGATACTGCACAAATTCCAGAGCTTTGTCCTTCTCTGAGGATTTGGAACTAACGCCGATCTTATTTATGGGAATATAGCAGTTGGATACCTGCCCATTCCAAAGCTTATACTCCTGATTTTCCAGCAGATCACCAAAAGATGTCACAGTTGCAAAATCATAGGGTGAAAAAACGCCGCCTACTGCAAACAAGCTTGTTCCGGAAAAGGCTGCAACATTTTCCCCTGCAATTCCATAGCTCCGGTCATACTCTGGCGCCTGGCTGTCATCAAAAG
>OIYP01000264.1_pt1 | contig 36005 bp, 32 predicted proteins | sample 1588261 | NCBI WGS metagenome assembly OIYP01 (sample SAMN03283293) | human gut metagenome | biome: human-associated habitat; material: feces | host: Homo sapiens | place: Peru | collected 2012
GTGAGAAAAAAGGTGAACAAAGAAAATCATGTGAAATTGCTAGAAATATGCTTGCTAAAAATTTAGACTTAAATTTAATCATGGACGTTACTAATCTGTCTAAGAATGAAATAATGAAGTTACGATAAAGTAACCGATTCAAAAAAATACAATTTGTCAGTACCAGTATATTTATTTGGGATCATAAAATTTTGTGCTTATTTAAAATGTTGAGTAATAAGAGCTATTAAATAATAAACTTCCTAAGTTATTAAAAAGAAGATATTTATTAGATGTTTTAAAAAAGAAGGAAAAATTTACAAAGATGTGAAATTAGGTGGCTTATGTTGAAGTAAATTAGCCACTTTTTAAAATGAATAATTATTTGAACAATATAATGTAACGCTTAAACTAATTAGGCATTTGTTTGTTTTCTTATAAATCTAAAAAATAGTACTTAAAAAAGAAGATTTTTAATTATTTACATGATACAATATTTATGACAAAAAGATAATAACTATTGAGGAGGACATATGAAAGAAGCACAAGAAAGAATTAATTGGTTAAGAAAAAAACTAGAAGAAGCAAATTATAATTACTATGTATTAGATAATCCTACTATAACTGATCAAGAGTTTGATAAATATCTTCGTGAGCTAGAAACACTAGAAGCTAAATATCCAGAATTGGATGACAAAAACTCTCCCACTAAAAGAGTAGGTGGCATGGTAATTGATAAATTTCAAAAGATTCGCCACCAAATACCAATGCTATCTTTACCAGATGTTTTTAATGAAGAAGAAATAGAAGCTTTTGATGAAAGAATTAGAAAAGAAGGTTTTAATCCTGTATATGTTTGTGAATTAAAAATAGATGGTTTAAGTGTTTCTCTTCATTATGAAAATGGTAAATTTGTATCAGGAGCAACAAGAGGTGACGGAGTAATAGGTGAAGATATTACACACAATGTAAGAACGATTAAGACCGTACCAATGACTTTAAAAAGTCCAGTTACAATTGAAGTAAGAGGCGAAATATATATGGGTAAAGAAACTCTTTCTAAACTTAACTTAGAAAGAGCCTCACTAAATCTACCCCTCTTACAAAATTGCCGAAATGCTGCAGCTGGGTCTATAAGGCAATTAGATTCTAAAGTCGCGGCTAAAAGAAATTTAGATACATGGATTTATCATTTACCAAACCCAAGTGACTATGGCTTAAAAACCCATTATGAAGCATTAGAATATATGCATGCTTTAGGTTTAAAAACAAATCCTGCTAATCGTTTATGTAAAGATATTACTGAGGTTTTAAAATTTATTGATGACTATGCAAAAAAAAGAAGTGAACTACCATATGACATAGATGGTGTTGTTATAAAAGTAAATGATTTAAATATGCAAAAGTCTTTAGGATTTACTTCTAAATATCCTAAATGGGCTATTGCCTATAAATTTCCAGCTGAAGAAGTATTAACTAAACTAACTGATATTATTTTTACGGTTGGTAGAACTGGTAGAATCACACCTAATGCCGTGCTTGAACCAGTAATTGTTATGGGAAGCACTATAAAAAGAGCGACACTTCATAACGAAGACTATATTGTTATGAAAGATTTAAAAATAGGTGATACAGTTTCAATTAGAAAAGCAGGTGATGTAATACCTGAGGTAGTAGAGCCAAAAAAAGAACGAAGAATAGGAAGTGAAAAAGACTTTCAAATGATTGAATCTTGTCCTATATGTGGTACGAAACTTGAGAAAAAAGAAGGGCAAGTTGATCACTATTGTATGAATTTAAATTGTCCTGCTCGTCATATTGAAGGACTTATTCACTTTGTTTCTAGGCACGCTATGAATATTGATGGCTTAGGTGAAAGAATTATGGAAGATTTCTTTAATTTAGGGTTCATTAAATCAATAGCTGACATTTATCACTTAGACAAACATAAAGAAGATTTAATTGAATTAGAAGGATATGGTCATAAAAGTGTTGATAACTTATTAGAAGCTATTGAAATAAGTAAAAAAAATAGTTTAGAAAGATTGTTATTTGGTCTAGGCATTGAAGGAATAGGCGATAAAACAGCTTTGCTTCTTGCAAGAACCTTTAAGACTCTTGATAATTTAGCATCTAAAACATATGATGAATTATTAAGTATTAAAGATATTGGACCAACTCTTGCAAACAATATTGTGAATTTCTTTGCTAATCAAGAGAAAAAGGAATTAATAGGTCATCTAAAAGAATTAGGCTTAAATATGAAATTCTTAGGAGAAGATCAAAAAAATGATAGTGATTTTACTAATAAAAGATTTGTTGTAACAGGTACTATCTCATTTATGGGACGAGATGAAATAGAAAGTATAATTGAATCTTATGGTGGTCACCCATCAAGTAGTGTTTCTAAAAAAACTGATGTTGTCATTGTAGGTAGCAATGCGGGTAGTAAAGAAGCTAAAGCAAGAGAATTAAATATTCCAATTTGGGATGAAGAAATGCTTTATAATAAACTTAAAGAATTAAATGAAATAGAGAGTTAATAACAATATTTGTTATATAATTTTCTTTTTTTTATCAAAAAATCCACAAATTACCGAATGAAAATGCCACAAATCACCGAACGAAAGTGCCACAAATCACCGAATGGAAAAATACAACTTATTAAATTAAGCGTATTGATACGTAAAAAAAGGAAAAGCCAAACTTTTCCTTTTTAAAATAACTAACCTTCAAAAGAAGCATCAACATAATATATAGGTCTTTTTTCTTTATAATATTGTTTTTCATAATTAGTCATTATGTTTGGTATACTAATTTCATCATGATGTAAATCCATACTAATACGATTAAATGTATACCAATAATTAGATAAATACTCTAATGAACGAGCAAAATAACCTTTGTTGTCTGTTTTTAAAATAATATGTTTCTTTTTCTTAAAAATTTTATCATATAATTTTAAATACACAGGATGCGTAAGTCTTTTTCTATCATCAATCTTTTTAGGCCAAGGTTCTGGAAATGTTAAATAAATAGTATTTATCTCTTTACCAAAAACTTTATCTAAATAAGTTGCATCCATACAAATAAGTTTTAAATTAGGTATTTTTTTATTTTGTAAGTTATTAACAGCATTAACCATTTGTGATTCATTAATCTCAATTCCTATAAAATTCATGTTAGGAATTGTCTTTGCCATATCAATAATAAAGTCCCCTCTACCCATGCCAATCTCAATACAAATAGGATTTTTATTACCAAAAACATCATTCCATTTATTCTTATATTTTTCTGGGTTAACAACTAAATAATCTGATTTTCTAATAATTTGATCTGCATTTTTAATTTTAATATATTCCATAAAAATTCTCCTTCATGCCTGCTATTATAACACATGTGTTACACTATTAAAAGCCATTTAAGTACACTTTAATTTTTGAATATACAATAAATATTTTTTTAACTAATCATAATCGCATACTTAGGATTATATTTCTCCATATATGTCTTTAGACTTTTTGATTGAGTATTATTTCATTCTAATAATTTAATATATATTTTTTAATACATAAACCATTACCAAAATAATACTACACCAGTTTCCCTTTAAAATCAGGCTTTGCCCCTTTTCCTAACGACTTTTAAAAAACTCGCACATATTTAACAAAAAACAAAGTTATTAGTTAAATATTATAATTCTATTTTTCTATATTTATAGACTCATAAATGTTATAATAAAAAACATAAAGGAGTCATAACAATGGATCAAGAAAAATTTGGAAATTTTATTAAAACTATTAGAAAAAATAATAATTTAACGCAAAAAGAGTTCGCTGATAAATATGGGGTTACATATCAAGCCGTAAGTAAATGGGAAAGAGGCCTAAATATGCCAGACACTGCCCTAATAAAACAAATGAGTAAGGACTTTAACATAAGTATTGAAGAACTTTTAGAAGGTAAATATACAAGTTCTAAAAAGAAAAATCACAACTTAATAATAGGATTAAGTGTTATAATTATTATTTTCATAATTGCTTTTTTTGCTATGTTTAAACCATTTAAAAGTAATAATGATTTTCAATTTAAAACTATATCTTCTTCTTGTGATGCTTTTACTATATCAGGTAGTATTGCTTATAATGCTAATAAAACAGCTATTTCCATTACAAATATTAAATATTGTGGTGGTAACGATGAACAAGAATACAAAATGATAGAATGTACATTATACGAAAGTCATGATAATATATTAAAAAAAATAAGTACTTATAAAACAGAACAAGAAAGAATAAAATTAGAAGATTTTTTACAAAAAGTAACATTATCAGTTGATAATTATCAAAGTTCATGTTCCTATTTTGAAAAAGAAAATCTTTACTTATCCATCAATGCAACTGATTACAATAACAAAACAACTACTTATAAAGTACCATTAAAACTAGATAACTGTAGCTAAACCAATGGTTTAGTTTTTTCAACCACTACGTTATAGGATATTTCATATCTATTTTATAAAATGTTATTGAAAGGAGCAGTTTATGAAGAAAAAAATTATCTTACTAGCTATTATAGTGATTATTATTTTAGGAGGTGTAAGTTGTTTTTGGCTTATTAATAAAGAAAAAATTACAACACCATTACCAATACCAGAAAAAGAAGAAGGATTACGTGGTGAATTTGGTATTGATAAAAATATTAATGAAGAAACAATTGATAAATACTTAAACAGAACAGATACTGTTTATCGTGATATGCGTATGCTAAAAGACCCTGGTAACTACGAAGCCATAGGTGGTGACTCATACTTATCAGGTTTTGTAAGTGGATTTGAAGTTGTACCATATCCTTATTTAGTTAATGTTGAAGGCTTACCTAGTGAGGTTGGTGCCTCTTATGAAGGCCCAACATTATTTACTCACGAAAATGGTAAATACACAAAAAACTATGAAGAATCTTTACAAATATTAGAAGACTTATTTCCTAAGAATAAAAATATTTTTCTAATGTGTGGCGGTGGTGGTTACGCTGGCAATACCAAAAATTTACTAGTTTCTCTTGGTTGGGATGAAACCAAAATTTATAACATTGGCGGTTATTGGTATTATAAAGGAAATAACAATGTTCAAGTAAAAAGAGTTACCAATGATAAGACATACTATGATTTTTGGAAAGTAAATTATCATAACATTGACTTTAATTCTCTTACGAAGGTGAGAAAATGAAAACAAAAATAATTATTACTTTAATATTAATAATTATTGTAATCACAAGTATTATTATATTTCTAAAACCTAAAAAGATTTCTTTAGAAACTAAGTACTATGGTCAAAGTAATATTACAAAAATAACTAAAGATGAATATGAAGAGTTAAAACAAAAGAAAGAATCATTTGCCATATTTATCTACGAGCCAGCTTGTCCCACAAGTTCTAATTTTGAAAAAATAGTAAACGAATTTGTAAACGAAAGTCAAATAAGCATTTATAAATTAGCCTTTTCTGACATTAAAAACACTGATATAGAATCGTGCTTAAAATACTATCCATCATTCATTATCTATAATAAAGGTAATATCATTGCATACCTAGAAGCAGATAAAAAAGAAGATCTTACTTGTTATAAATCAAAAGAAGAATTTAAATTATGGTTTACTAAATATGTAGTCATAAAATAAAAAATTGACAAACCCTTAAATAAAGAGTATATTATTTTCATAAATCGCGATGATTATATGAGTAATTATATCAATTCTTTTAAAGAGAGATAGTGGTGGTGGAAACTATTAAAGAAACTATAATGAAAAAAGATATATGAGCATTTACGGGTTGTTCCAATAAAAACTAGTAAAGAGCATACATTGTATGAACTAAGGTGGTACCGCGGATTTTACAGTTAATTCGTCCTTAATGGATAATTAACTGTTTTTTTATTTATAGAAAGAAGGTTAAAAAATGAAAGAACTTACAGAACAAGAAAAAGTAAGAAGAGAAAAATTGAATGAATTAAAAAATATTTGTAATCCATATCCTGATCATTTTGATAGGACTCATACCCTAAAAGAAGCAAGTACCCTACCAGATGAAACTGAAAATGTAAGTGTTGCCGGACGTATTGTTTTTATGCGTAAAATGGGTAAATTAAGTTTTATTAAAATTAGAGATTTAGAAGGGTCACTACAACTAGAATTAAAAGTAGATGAAGTTGGTGAAGAAAGTTATAGTAATTTCAAAAAGTTAATTGACACTGGTGATTTCTTTGGTGCTACAGGGGAAATCTTTACTACTCAAACTGGGGAAAAAACATTGCGAGTAAAAAGCTATACATTCCTAGGTAAAGCCCTAAAACCACTACCAGAAAAATTCCATGGCTTAACTGACACAGAATTAAAATATCGTAATCGTTATGTTGATTTAATCACTAATGAAGAATCAAGAAATGTATTCTTAGGAAGAAGCAAGTTCTATGCATTCTTACACCGTTACTTAGGAAGTCATGGCTTCTTAGAAGTTGAAACTCCTATTATGCAAACCGCTGTAAGTGGTGCTGCTGCAAAACCATTTTTTACTCATCATAATGCTTTAAACTTAGATATGAACCTAAGAATTGCTCCTGAAACTTATTTAAAACAATGTATCGCAGCTGGCTTTGATCGTGTTTATGAACTAGCTAAATGCTTTAGAAACGAAGGCATGGATACAGAACATTTACAAGAATTTACTCAAGTAGAATGGTATGTAGCATATTGGAATTTTGAAAATACTATTACATTTTTCCAAGATTTCATTAAAAATGCTTTACTAGAATTAATCGGCACAACTACGATTACATATAAAGGTAATACTTTAGAATTTGGTAAAGAGTCTTGGGATCGCATTGATTATATTAAAGCAATGCAAGAATTACTTGGGAGTGATTTCTTAGAAATTGAAGAACCAGAAGAGTTGAAAAAACTAGTTGTCGAAAAAGGACTATTTACTATGGCTGACTTAGCAGAATATAAATCTATTAGTCAAATAATCGATTTCGTTTATAAGAAAAAAATAAGAGAAGAGTTAGTAGGACCTACAATCCTTTACAATTATCCTGCCATATTAAAGCCACTTGCTAGAAGAAATGACACAAATAAAAATGCTGTTGACGTTTTCCAAGTAGTTGTATGTGGTACTGAGATTTGTAATGCTTATTCCGAATTAGTAGACCCAGAAATTCAAAGAGAAAACTTTGAGATGCAAGCTAAAGCTAAAAGTCAAGGCGATGATGAAACAATGGAACTTGATGAAGACTTTATGGGAGCTATGGAACAAGGTATGCCACCAATCTCTGGCCTTGGTTTTGGCGTTGATCGTTTAATGATGCTTATTTATAACCAAGAATCTATTCGTGACGTTGTCTTATTCCCGACCATGAAAAAAGATACAAAAAATAAAGTTATAAAAGAAGAAACAACCAATAAAGAAGAAATAGATTTTTCAAACGTAAAAATAGAACCATTATTTACTGACTATGTTGATTTTGAAACATTTAGTAAATCTGATTTCCGAGCTGTAAAGGTTATAGACTGTGTAGCTGTACCAAAAAGTAAAAAATTATTACAATTCACTTTAAATGATGGTACAGAAAAAAATAGAACTATTCTAAGTGGTATTCATGCTTACTATGAACCAGAAGAATTAATTGGTAAGACTTTAATTGCCATTACTAACTTGCCACCACGTGCTATGATGGGGATAGATTCTTGTGGCATGCTTTTATCAGCAGTTCACGAAGAAAATGGTGAAGAAAAATTACACCTTTTAATGGTTGATAACAGTATTCCAGCCGGTGCCAAATTATATTAAGGTAACCAAAAAAGAGTAAGATTATATCTTTCTAAATATAAGGAAGAATAATCTTTTTTTATATATTAAAAGAAATTAATATTCAAAAAAATTATTATTTCTCAAAATTCACCAAAATTTCACTTAAAAAAGCCCGTTTTTTCTTTAAATTACTTTCTTTTGTGCTATAATTTTTATGGAGGAGGAGAGAAAATGAAGAAATTTTTTAAGGAACATGATTTAGTAAAATTAGTTTCTCTTGTATTAATTTTGGTAATCGTTTGTAGTTGGTTTATTCCAACTGGTTCATTTAGTACAGGTGCTACATTTACTGAAGGTAAAGTTGGACGTCTTGGGCTTGCCCATTTATTCTATGGTTTTTGTTTTGCTCTACAAAACTACTCAATTCAAATTGGTTTTATCATTTTGATTGGTATATTCTATGGTGTAATTTCAAAAACAGAAGGTTACAAATCTTTAATTGCCCGTCTTGCAAAAATTGGTAAAAAGAACGAAATTGCCGTAACTATTGTTGTTTCATTAGTTGTTGCTTTATTAGCGTCATTCTTAAACAATACTTACGTTTTATTAATCTTTATGCCATTCTTAATTACTGCACTACGCCGCATGGGATTTGACAAAATTAGTTCTTTTGCATTAACATTTGGTGCAATGTTAGTAGGTGTATTAGGCGCAACATATGGTACAGAAGGTTTAGATGGCTTCTTACTATACATTAGTTATGGTGGCTCTACTGCTACAATAACTACTGAACTTGCTGTTCGTGCTGGTATTCTTGCTCTTGCATATATCCTTTATACATTCTTTAACGTTATCTATGTTAAAAAATTATTTAGCACTAAAAAACGTGAAGAAGAAATGGATGATGACAAATTCGCAGCAGAAGAACCAAAAAAGAAAAAATCAAAAGTATGGCCTACAATTGTAATGTTTGTTATTCTTTTAGTATTTGTCGTTCTTGGCTTTACTAACTGGAATACTGCTAACCAATCTGGTAGCACAACATTCGGCATTAAAATCTTTGATACATTCCATGAATGGTTAAATGGTTTAACTATTGGTGGGGATGATGGTATTGCTATCTTCCAAACTATTTTAGGTGGAACATTACCAAACTTATCATCAAGTCTAGTACCTGCTTTTGGTGGATGGTATCTATTCACTTACTCAGTAATATTAGCAGTTGTTACTGTTATTGTTGCTTTTGCTTCAAAAATGAGTTTAAGTGATTTCTTCACAAATATTGGTGAAGGCGTTAAAAAAATAATTCGTCCAATTATGTTCATAACACTATCTTATATGGTATTTGTATTCTTGTATTGGGTTCCAATGATTCCAACAATCGTTAATGAACTTGGCAAAATGTCAAGTGGTTTCAATCCATTTGTAACAACAATACAAGCAGTAATAGGATCATTCTTCAATACTGACTTTGCTTATTTAGGATACTCATTAAGTTACTATTTAGGAAACTTTAGTGGTAATGAAGGAAACTTATTAGTAGTAATCTATTCAACTATTTATGGATTAGTACAATTTGTAACTCCTATTAGTGTATTCCTATTATTTGGTCTATCTTATATGAATATTCCTTATAAGAAATGGATGAAATATATCTGGAAATTCTTATTAGCAATGCTTGTTTGCTTACTTGTAATATTTGCATTACTAGCATATTTATAATAAGTTACTAAAAATAAAAAATATAGATTTTTCATAGTCTATATTTTTTTATTATTAATAATACTTTTAGGGTATGGTTTTCTAGTATCAGTTTTTCTGACTAAATAATCAATACTAACTGGAATACGGCTAACCTTTCATAACGCTCTATTGGCATAGAAATTATTCCCAGTTCAAAATGGCGTAGTTTATGGCACTACTGAATCTACAACATCAGTGTTCCAAATATTTGTCCAGTATCTTGATGATCAACTAGTTCATGCAACAGGAGTTGGCATAAGACCTGTAATAAACTTAAAAGGTACATTGAAATTTACGGGCGATGGCACTAAAAATAATCCATTCATACCAAATATATAAATATAATATTAAAACTATTTGCATAAAATACCTTCTTTTTCAACATAAATAACATAGAATGAATAAAGGAGGATTTTTTATGTTTCATAATTATGGTCATGAGGTAGCAAGGATATTTAAAAATGCTGAAAAAATACGTTTTGAATTAAAACACCCTTACGTTGGAACGGAACACTTACTTCTTTCCATATTAGATTTTGATAATGATGTTACTAATTTATTTAAAGAACAAGGTATAACAGCTAAAATCTTTAAAAGTGAACTAATAAAAACTATTGGTGCAGCAACTAAAGCCCAAGAACTTAATCTCTATACGCCTATGTTAAAAAGAGTTATCGAAAACGCCAACATGGAAGCTAGTGAAAATGGTAATGGTCTTGTAACACCAGTAATCCTAGTTATGTCTCTTTTAGAAGAAGGTGATGGAGTAGCAATTCGTATACTATGTAGTATGGGCATAGATTTAGATGAGTTATATGATTCATTAAAAAATATTAGTAAACAAAAAGAAAAGAGCAAAAAAAATTTAGAAATTCTAAAAATAGGTATTCCCTTAAAAGATAATATACCTAAAGAAAAAACCTTAATAGGTCGTGAAAAAGAAATATCTTTTCTAATTGAAACTCTTTTAAGAAAACAAAAAAACAATCCTTTACTAATAGGTCCAGCTGGTACTGGAAAAACAGCCATTGTAGAAGAACTAGAAAGAATGATTATTAATAAAGAGGTCCCAAAAGAACTTGAAAATAAAGAAATAATTATGTTAGAAATGGGTTCTTTAGTTGCCGGCACTAAGTATCGTGGTGAATTTGAAGAAAGACTAAATAAAATAATAAAAGAAGTTCAAGAAGATAAAAATATAATTTTATTTATTGATGAAATACATTCTATGGTAAGTGCGGGTGGTGCAGAAGGTGCTATTTCAGCAGGTGATATTCTAAAACCATACTTAGCCCGTGGTAGTATCAAAGTTATAGGAGCCACGACCATTCGTGAATACCATGAATTTCTAGCAAAAGACAAGGCGTTAGATAGACGTTTTGAAAAAATAATTATTAATGAACCAACTAAAGAAGAAATGCGCGCTATTCTAGAAAAACTAGTTCCTAGTTACGAAAAGCATTACAATATGAGCATTACTAAAGATAACATTGAAGATTTATTAAATTTAAGTAATACCTATATTTTCCAAAAAAATAACCCAGATAAAACAATTGATTTACTAGACTCTGTCTGTGCTAAAATTAAAATAAATTCTGTAAATACAAAGGGATATCAAACTAAAGAGAGTTTATTAGAAATAAAAAAACAAAAAGAATTAAGCTTAATAAAAGAAGACTATAAAACTGCCTTTAAATTAAAAAAAGAAGAAGAAAAATTAAAAAAACTATTGGTCTCAAAAGACAACAAACCAGTAAAAATGACACATGAAGATATTATTAAAGTAATTGAACTAAAAACTAACACTATTATTGAAAAAGACTATGATAAAGTCTTAAATGACTTAAATAATATTTTAAATGAAAAAATACTTGGGCAACAAGATGCTATAAAAGAAATAATAGATACTATAAAAACTTATAAACAAAATGGTACTAGTATGCTTTTATATGGTACGAGTGGTGTTGGTAAAACTGAAACTACAAAAATAATAAGTGATTACTTAAAAACTGAGTATATAAAAATTGATATGAGTGAATATTCTTCCTTAGAAAGTATTAATAAACTTATCGGGGCTCCATCAGGATATGTTGGGCATGATGAACCATATATCCTAGAAAAGCTAATTGAGCACCCCTTTGCCACGATTGTTTTTGATGAAATAGAAAAAGCTCATCCTAAAATATTAAATCTCTTACTCCAAATATTAGATGAAGCACACATAACAGATAAGTTAGGTAATATCATACACTTTGAACATTCTCTAATATTTTTAACAAGCAATATACAAGCAAAACAAAAAGTTGGTTTTTCACAAGGTAAACCAGAGTTTGATAATTCTTTTTCCAAAGAAATTCTTGGCCGTATTGATAGTATTATTTCCTTTGCCCCAATTACTAAAGAGGTAGCAAAAAAATATACTGAACAAAATCTCAAAAATAAAAACGTTGATATAATGGATTTAATAAACATGGCTGATATCGAGTCATATGGTATGCGTAACTTAAAAAATCTTATTAACAAATATAATAAAAAGAACAAACAAGAAGTATAAATAGGGGATTCCCCTTTTTTTTTACCGCAATAATTCATTGCAATAAATTAAAAAATAATCTATAATTTCTATAGGAAGTGATTTTATGTATAATGATGAAAAAAAAATAAAAACAAAGAAAAAAAGTCAAAGTGATAGTTCAAGTTTTTTAAACAAATTTTTTCATAAAAGAACTAAAAGACTATTAACTGATATTGACCGTTTATTTAGAAAAATAATGACTATTGAAATAGCAATATCTGTAGTATTTATTTTAATTGGTGTTATATTTTTAATATGGCCTAGTATAAGTGTTCAAGTATTAAGTGTTCTATGCGGTATTTTTATAACTTGTTTTGGTGTCTATAATTTATATTGTTATAGTAAAAGAAGTTTTTATCCTCTTTTCAAGTTCCATTTAGTATATGGCATATTATCTTTACTATTAGGTGTATTAACCATTATTAATCCCTTTACCTTTTCACAAGTCATCACTATTTTTATTGGCATGTGGGTCTTATATTTAGCAGTATTAAAAATTGACTTATCCCTACGCTTAAAAGTGATTGGTGAATCTAGTTGGCTACTTTTACTTGTCTCATCTTTGCTTGAAGTATTTATGAGTATCATAATTTTTATTAATCCATTTAGTAATTTATTGATCACTCAAGTAGTAGGCTCATTCTTAATCCTTTGTGGCATTTTAAATACCATGGATGCAATACTAACTAAAAATAGGGCACTGGATTTTCTAGACAATATAATGTAGGTAATAAAAAAACACTGTGAAACCCAAACAGAATAAATACGTGTTAATTCAAAAATATATAAGAAGACCAAAAATCTTCTTTTTTTAATCAAGATTTAAGCAAGATACATTTAATAATAATATATAATAATATATCATGTTTATACCAAATGTAATTAAATAATGAATAGTATCTTACTACAAATGAGTGGTCTACAATTGCTATGTTAATTTTGAGAAAATTTGTACATTATTAGCTAGTAAAGAACCACAAAAAAACTATAAACCAAAGTTATAGTCACATTTATTTTATCTTGCTTAAATCACCATGTATAATAACGGGCTTAAAGCCAATGATTTCATCTTCTAATAATCCCTTTGGAATATCATTTAGCATATAAATTTTTTTATCAAGTCTAAAAGCATCATACATTTCCAAGAAAGTAGCTCCACCCACATAGTTATCAACACCATTTTTTTCAAAGTTAAGAACTAAAACAGCATCGATATTATGCATAACCTCTTCACTATGTTTAATCATTCCAGATTTCCAATCTGCATGTTTCTCTGTACCGCGATACTTTGATTCTGTCTCTGGATGAAGATAACAATTAGGTAAAGTTATAACATGTCCCATTTTTTCTAATTCAGCTTTTATAGGGGGTATCTTACCATAAAAAGCCTTACTGCAAATAATAAATATTTTCACTTAAATCACCACTATAATTATAGCATTGTTTCTAAAAAAATGCACATGAACCAATCAACATTGTGTCTTTTAAATTAATACTTTATATTATATAATATAAAAGAAAGATAGGGTGATTTCCTTGAAACGAAAAAGAAAAAAAATCATACTATTAGTATTGTTGTTTTTAGCTATAATAATGATTCTAGTAAGTCTAAAAATAATAAAAAGGTATAACCTATCTAAAAACATAAAAAAAGAACTTATTATAGATGTTGGAAGTGAAGTAACAATCGATAATTTTTTATATAATTATAATCCATCTGCTTACACTGATACGGATTTATCTTTTTTCAAAACACTTGGCGAGTATAATATAAATATCATTATTGATAATGAAAAATTTGTGAGTAAGTTAATTATTAAAGATTTAAAAGCACCTGAATTCGAGGTTCAAAATCTTAGTATATATATAGATGAAGAAATTCCAAACTCGAGTGACTTTATTACCAAAATTAATGAGTATTCTAACTATACTATAAAAGATATATCTTGTGATAAAACAGTTGGTGAACATGATATAAATATTGTGGTTGTTGATGAATTTGGGTGGGAGTCAAGTAAAACTGCAAAACTTACAATCAAAGAAGACAAAGATGGTCCTATAATTTCAGGACTTACACCCATAATTTTGGAAATTGGCAATAGTATAAATTTAAAAGAGGGAGTATCCTCTCATGATGAAAGATTTGGCGAAATGTCCTTTGATATAGATGATTCAAAAGTTAATTATTCTAAATCAGGAAAGTATGAAATTTATTATTATTCAAATGATCCCCTAGGAAATAAAACAACGCAAGTTAGAGAAATCACTGTAAAAGAAAAAGATATAACTTATTTGCTTAATAATTTCCCAACATATGCCCAATATCCAAAATACCCAAACGGGTGTGAAAGTATAGCGCTATATAATTTATTACGATTTTATAATATAAATGTTAATCCTGATGATATTGTTGATAGATTAAAAAAAGGTGATAAGCCTTATCTAGCAAATGGTACTCTTTTTGGTGGAAACCCAGAAATTGAATTTGTAGGCGATCCTAGAGATATTCATGGATACGGAGTATATCAAAAACCAATTATTGACGTGGCAAACTATTATAAAGCTGGAATAGTAGACTATACAGGTAATTCCTTAAATAATGTTTTAGAATTGGTGAAAAAAAGTATTCCTGTTCAAGTATGGGTATCCATTAATTTAAGAGACACAAAAGTTTGTACTTCATGGATTTATAAAGAAACTGGTGCAAAAATTCAATGGATTTGTGATTTACATAGTGTTGTTATAGTAGGATATAATAGTAATGTGATTTATGTTTCTGATTCTTATACTGGCAAAATAGAAACTTATAATAGAGTACAGTTTGAAAAAATGTATAATCTGTTTGGTAAAAGAGCCATATACTATTCCAAATAAAATAAATTTTGAGAGGAGAAAACTATGAAGAAAATAGTAGGAATATTTATAAGTTTATTTATTATATTTTCAGGAATTATTATATATATTTTCATACAAGATAATTCTCTAAAAGAACATACTGTCTCTAATCACTTAGATATAAATTCTTCTATTGTTCAAGATTTATATAATTTAATAAACCCAAGTAATGACGCTAATGTTTTAAAAGAGTTATATGAAAATTCTGGCTTAACTGATAAATATATTTTAAATATTGGTATTACTAGTTATCTAAAGGAATATCCAAATAATGATAAATTAATAATACCGAAAACAAGTGTTGAAAAAAGTATCCATTCTGCTTTAGGCTACAATGTGACTTTTTCTCATCAAGATGTATATACATTAAATGATTATGGTTGTGGATATAGTTATGACAAAGATACAGAACAATACAAATTATTATCTGGCTGTGGTGGAAATCAATTTGAATCTTTTAAGCGCAAGATTGTAGATGCAATTGAAATGAATGATATAATTCAAATTACTGAAAAATCTATTTATATATATGATGATTGGAATGATTATTCTAGTAAAATATACATTTATAGTAATTATGATCAAAAAAATTTACTAGATTATATCGAAAAATCATCTTCTGATAACTATAATATAGAAATTAATAATTACTTGGACAATGCTAGTACATATATTTATACTTTTCACAAACAAAACGACAAGTATATATTTGATAGTTTGAAAAGAGCAAATTCATAATAATAAATAACTAAAGTTGCAAAATTTGCAAAACTTTTAAAAATCCTTTATAATATGGGCACAGGTGATAAAATGAAAATTGATAATGTAGAATTAAAAAGTATTGCTGTCCGTCAAAGTCAGTATCCTATAGAAGAAATTCCTGAATTCTTATTAGTGGGCCGTAGTAACGTTGGTAAATCAAGTTTTATTAATGCTTTAATATGCCGCAAAAACTTTGCTAGAACTTCTAGTAAACCAGGTAAAACCCAAACGTTAAATTTTTATTTAGTAAATAATAGTTTCTTTTTGGTTGATGTTCCTGGCTATGGCTATTCCAAACTTTCCAAAGAAAATGATAAAAAAATTGGTTTAATGATCGAAGAATATCTAAAAAAAAGAGAAACCCTATCACATGTATTTATGCTAATTGACTATCGCCATAAACCAACAGAAGATGACGTTCTTATGTACAATTTCCTAAGCTACTATAATATTAAAATAACTATTGTAGCCACTAAGTATGATAAAGTAGGTGCCTCTAAAAGAGCTAAACAAGATAAACTAATAAAAGAAACATTAAAAATTGAAGATTTCATTCATTTCTCAGCCACTACCAAAAAAGGAAGAGAAGAAATATACAAAATTATTAACGAATATCAAGGATAAATAAAGGGATATATTGAATATCTTAAAAAAATATGTTAGTATGAAATAGTTATGGAGGAAAAATTATGTTAGAAACTATACTTTTAATCGTGTCTATACTTATAATTGTTCTTGTTCTTTTACAAAGCAATAAAGCCAGTGACGCAGGACAAATAATAAATGCTAGTAACGATCGTCTTTTTGGCGTTGTAAAAGAAAGAGGCTTAGAATTATTAATAACCCGTTTAACGGCTCTTTTAGGATTAATCTTCTTTATAGTATCATTAATCTTATTCTTAAAGTAGGGAGTACCTGCTTTTTATTTTGTAAAGAAATATACACTTTACTTGTTAAAAAAAATAATTTTGTTTATAATAAACTAAAGAATGGGTGATATTAATGAAAGAAAAAGTCTTAGAAACACTAAATAATTTATATGAAGCTAAAGATATCATTGCTATTAATGATTTATTAGGTCTAAAAACTAGTGAAGAATTAAAAGAGTTAAGTGATACTTTAACTGAATTAGAAAATGAATATTTAGTCTATCGTACTAAAAAAGATAAATACATTTTACTAAAGAATTGTCCTAGTTTAAAAATAGGTAAATATCAAGCTAATAAAAAAGGCTTTGGTTTTGTCGTTCTTCAAAAAGAAGATGACTTATATATTAATGAATCTTTAACACATGGTGCCATAGAAGGTGATATTGTTTTAGCTGAGGTCTTAAAAAAAGGTTTGAAACCAGAAGGACAAGTTCTAAAAATCATCAAAAGAGATATACATGATTTAGTAGGTGAAATAATAGAAACCAAAAAAGGATTAAATATCAAGTTAGATGATGATAAATTAGATTTAGAAATAAAATTAAATAAAGACACTTTAAAAAATGTGGTTGCAGGTCATAAAGTATTAATTCATTTAACTAAAAAAATAAGCAATAAAAAATATATGGCAGATGTTATTAAAATTCTTGGTCATAAAGATGATCCAGGTATGGATATTCTAAGTATAGCTTATAAATATGAGATAGAGCCTGAATTTGGTAAAGAAGTCGAAAAGGAACTAGAAGATATTCCAAGTACTGTATCAAAAGCTGATTTACTAAATCGTAAAGACTTAACTAATGAAATGATTTTTACTATTGATGGGTCTCACACTAAAGATATCGATGATGCTATTAGTTTAACAATGGCTAATGAAAACTATGTCTTAGGTGTTCATATCGCTGACGTTTCTAACTATGTACTACCAAATACTGCCCTAGGTGATGCTGCTTTCCAAAGAGGAACATCTAATTACCTTGCTAATACAGTTATACCAATGCTACCTCATCAACTATCAAATGGTATCTGTTCTTTAAACGAAGGGGAAATTCGTCTTACTATGAGTTGTGTAATGACTATTAACCCTAAAGGTAAAGTAATAGACTATGATATATTTGAGTCTTACATTAAAAGTTCTAAAAAAATGACATATGAAAAAGTTAATGATATTTTAATGCGTGATATTGTAGCCAAAGATTATGAGCCATTTAAAGAAACACTTTTAAAAATGAATGAACTAGCCCATATTCTAAGAAAAGAAAAAATGAGTCGTGGCTATATAGATTTTGATTTAGATGAACCAGAAGTTATTCAAGATGAAAATGGTCGTGCGATTGACATAGTCCGTGTTGAACGTGAAGATGGCGAAAAAATGATTGAAGACTTTATGATCGCTGCTAACGAAACAGTAGCAAGTCATATATACAATATGGATCTACCTTTTATCTATCGTGTCCATGGTAAACCAAATTCCGAAAAAATTGAGGATTTCACTAACCTTTTAAAGGCCTTAGGTTACCAGTTACAAACCAAAGTTTATGATTTAACACCTATTACTATGCAACACATTTTAAAAGAATTAAATGATAAACCAGAATTTAGTATTTTATCTTCAATGCTTCTAAGAAGCATGCGTAAAGCCGAGTATTCTAAAGAAAATATAGGTCACTTTGGTCTTGCTTCTAAAGCCTATACCCACTTTACAAGTCCTATTAGAAGATACCCAGATTTAACAGTTCATCGTTTGTTAAAAAAATATTTAGTTGAAAAAGACTTTTCTATGCATACAATTGATTACCTAAATTCTAATTTAATTTTAGTTGCCGAACATTCTAGTGAAAGAGAGGTTGCGGCTCAAAGTGCCGAACGAGACGTTTTAGATATGAAAATGGCTGAATACATGGAAAGTCATGTTGGTGAGATTTATGAAGGTATCATTGACACAGTCACATCATATGGCTTTTATGTTGAACTACCTAATTTAATTGAAGGTTTAGTTCACGTAAATACCCTAAAAGGGGATTATTATAACTATGTTCCAGAGCTTCTTTCTCTAATTGGTAAATCAACTAAAAAAACTTACCGTATAGGTGATTCAGTTCGTGTTAAATGTATAAGTGCTAATAAAAATACTAGCATGATTGACTTTGCCATCATAGATAAGGAATCACAAGATGGAAATAAAAAATAAAAAAGCCTACTTTGATTACACCATTTTAAAAGAATATACAGCTGGTATTGAATTAAAAGGAACAGAAATAAAAAGTATCAGAAATGGGTCTGCTAATTTAAATGACTCCTTCGTTACATTTAAAAATAATGAAGCCTATGCTCTAAACATTTATATTGCTAAATATGAAGAAGGTAATATCTTCAATCATGATGAAAGAAGAACAAGACGACTTCTTCTTCATAAAAAAGAAATTAGAAAATTAAAAGAAATGAAAGAACAAGATGGAATAAGTATCATCCCTTTAAAAATATTTTTTAGTAAAAACTATGCTAAATTATTAATTGGGGTTTGTAAAGGTAAAAAATTATACGATAAAAGAGAAAGTATTAAAAAAAGAGACTTAGAAAGAGAAAACAAATATCTCTACTAAGTCTTTTTCTATTCTTCTTTAAGTTCTAATTCATACAAGTTTTTATAAAATTCATTTCTTTTGATAAGTTCTTGATGTGTTCCAATATCAAGAATTTTCCCATCATCAATTAATACTAAACGATCACTATGGATAACGGTAGATAATCTGTGTGCAATTATAAGAATTGTATATTCTCCCTGCATATTTCTAATCGATTCTTGAATTTCTGCTTGGGTCTCATTATCGAGTGCACTCGTTGCTTCATCAAATAAAATAATTTCCGTTTTAAGTAGTAATGCTCTTGCTATTGCAAGTCTTTGCTTTTGTCCGCCTGATAAAGAAACACCACCTTCACCAACAACCGTGTCATACCCATTAGGTAAAGTCATAATAAAGTCATGTAATCTAGCTAGTTTACAAGCCTCTATAATATCACCCGCACTAGCGTCCTTTTTAATAATCTGTAAATTATCTTTAATACTCATATTAAATATATAAGGACTTTGACTAATAACTGATAAATTTCCTCTTATTGAATCCTTATCAAGTTGAAAGATAGAGTTTCCATCTAATAAAATATCACCTTCACTTGGATAATACAAAGCACTTATCAAGTTAAACATTGTTGACTTACCAGACCCACTTTTACCAACAAAAGAAATCGTTTCATTAGGTTTAATTTCTAAATTGATATCTTTTAAAACATAATCTTCACTATCATCATACTTAAATGAAACATTATGAAATTTAATGCTACCTTCTAATTTAGAAATATGTTTTTTACCAAATACCTCTTTTGGAAATTTACTAGAATCTAAAACATCAAATACCCTTTGAGCAGCCAAAGAAAATGATTTAACCTCTTCAAATAAATACTCTATATTACCAGATATTGACATAATTGTTCCGCGGTAATTTAAAATGATAATCAAAATTGAAATAGATAAACTACCATTTTTAATAAAGAATATACCAACCATTAAAATACAAAAATCAAGTAAATCTCTAATATCTCCATTAAACATTCTATACTTACGCCATACTCTAACTCGTGTATAATTTGCCATATCCATGTCATGAGCAATATCATGTGCTTTCAAAGAAAAACTTTCTTCTGCATTCAAAATTTTAATATCTTTAGCTCCTCTTACTAATTCAGTTACAAACCCACTTGCCGTCTCTTTCTTTTTATTATAAATCTTTCTTTTCTCTTGTACTTTATTAGCCGCTCTTTTCTGTGAAAAAAACAATGTTAAAATAAATATCAAATACAAGAAAAATATTGCTTTGTTTAAAAAGAAAATACTAACAAATACTGTAATAGAAGAAAGTATAATAGTTCCATAGTCAATAACCTTAATAATTATACTTGCCATATTTTCAACGTCATTGCCAATTCTTTCAATAAATAATCCACTTGAATTAGCATTAAGCGTTTTAGTGTCTATCTTTAATGTTTCTTTAATCATTTCATTTCTAAGTTTTTCTTTTACAAATAAAATATACTTTTGAATAAAATAATTATCAACAAATACAACAGTATTTCTCAACACTTCAATTCCAAATAATAAAAGTGTTACAAAGAATAACTCATCAAGTAAATTATTGGTTAACTTAAGAATTTGCTGAGCACCTAAAAGTGGTGAAAAAATATTTATAAGGGCATAAATAATACATCCCAAAATAAACATGAATAAATATATTCTTTTTTCTTTACCATACTTATAAGTTTCCTTTAAATAATAAAATGCGCTTTTATCTTTATTCTTTTCTTTTTCTTTCGCCATATAAACTCCTTTCATTGATTTATTATAATAAAATATATCTTCAAATAAAAGCATAAAGTTAAAATAGTATTTAATAAAATGTAAAGACTAAGAAAAAACTCCATAAAATTTAAAAATCACTAAATATGTGTGTTATAATATTAACGTATTATAAAAGGGGTGACATAATAAATGGCTTTTACAGACTTTTTAGCTAATAATTACCTTTGGTTTTTAGTTGTTACTTTAATATTAGTATTTGCTTTAATAGGTTATTTTGTTGATCAAAATGAACAAAAAATGGGTGTATCTAAAATTAATAAAGTTGATTTAGAAAAAGATAAAATAGCCGAGTTAGAAAGATTAGCCCAAAATAAAGCGTTAGGAGAAACAATTAATAATCAAAAAGTTAACATGGGTAACATAGTAAATAATATGAATAGTGATAATAGAATCACTGATTTGTCTATGCCTGAGTTAAATAAAAGTGATAGCACAAGTCAAGTTGGCTTTGACGTTTTAACAAAATAATAGCCAATAAAAAAAATATTTGTTATAATAAAAGATAGATGGGAGATGGTAAGAATGTCACTAACCGCGGCATGGAGTTTATTTACCAAAATACTAGATATATGTATAGTTTGGTTACTTTTTTATTTTATTTTAAAAAGTATCAGAAATAACGTTAAAATGGTTTTAATAGTTAAAGGTGTATTAATAATTATTTTAATAGAAATATTAAGTAAAATTTTAAATTTATATACAATTGGTTTAATCTTAGAATATGTTGTTGAATGGGGGCCACTTGCCATCATTGTTATTTTCCAACCAGAAATTAGAACAATGCTTGAAAATGTTGGCCGTACCCAACTTTTAGGTCGTCATAAAGTCCTTACAGTTGATGAACGGGAAAAAATGGTTAATGAAATTATGAAATCAATCGAATATTTAAAAAGAAATAGAATCGGGGCTTTAATTGTTATTGAAAGAGACGTTTCCCTAGGTGAGTATATTGGTCGCGCTACTAAAATATATGCTGATATAACAAGTGAATTATTAAGTAATTTATTCTTCCCTAATAGCCCACTTCATGATGGTGGAGTTATAATTCAAGGTGATAGAATAACTTGTGCTGGAGCCGTATTTAGAACAAGTATGAATCCTAATATTAACAAAAAACTAGGAACTAGACACCGTGCAGCTTTAGGTGTTTCAGAAGAAAGTGACGCTCTTGCCCTAATCGTATCCGAAGAAACAGGTCGCATTAGTATAGCCGTTGAAGGGGACTTAAAATATAACCTTACTTTAGATGAATTTAGAATGACTTTAATGGACGAATTAAAACCAAAAACAGAGGTTTTCTATGACTCTGATTCTAAAGAAGAAAGTGAAGGTGAAGACAATGAATAAACTAGGTAGTAAATTAAAAAAAATATTAATAAAATGCTATAACTTTCTAGATAAAAGTTTTGTAACACCAATTAGTCGGGCTATTTATTTTCTCTTTGATAAAATCAAAAATAATCCGTTACATATTGAAAAATTCCTAAGTAGACCAAAAATATTAGTTTACTTATCTCTAGGTCTTGCCCTAGCAACATTTTTCTTAGTTGATTCTCAAGTAATTACTCTTGTTGAAACAGAAGCAGAAATACTATCAAATGAACCAGTAACAGTCATTTATAACAAAGAGGCATATGTTGTGGAAGGCTTAGTCGATAAAGCAGACATTATCCTAACCGGTCGTAAAAGTGCTCTTTACTTATCAAAGCAATTAGGCAGTCATGAGGTTGTTCTTGACCTATCAGATTATGAGGCTAGTGATACCCCAAGAAAAGTATATTTATCTTACAATCAAACTGTGGAAAACATTAACTATAAATTAGACCCAGCTTATGTAACAGTTATTATCAAGAAAAAAATAAGTGAACAAAAAAGTATCTCTTATGAATTATTAAATGAAGATAAATTAAATGAAAGATTCTCAGTATCTAATGTTAAACTAGATCAAAGTGAAGTTGTCGTAAAAGGTAGCAAAGATGCCTTAAAAGAAATTGCTACAGTAAAAGCTTTAATAGATTTAAGTGATTCTAAATTTAAAGAAGCCATAACTTATGATATCGATAACGTTAAATTAGTTGCCTATAATAAAGAAGGTCAAGTTTTAGATAACGTTGAAATTGTACCAAGTACAATTGGTGCTAGTGTAACATTTAGTACATATAAAGCAACTGTTCCAATCAAAGTCTCAACAACTGGTGATTTAGTAGCTGGTAAATCAATATCAACTATAACAATTAATGGTAAAACTAACTATACAATAGATATTTATGGTGATAAAGAAGATATTGATAAAATAACCAGTGTTCCTGTAAGTATTGACATTGATGGCCGAGGTAATGGTGGAGCTCAAACATACACGGCTACCATTCAAAAACCAAACGGTGTTCGTTCAATGAGTGAAAGTGAAGTAAAAATAGTTGCTACATTCGGAGAAGAAAAGCAAAAAACAATTGAAATAGACGACATAAAACCAACTAATCTTGCTAGTGGCTTAACGGCAAACCGTGTTGCTGAGCCAATTCAAATACAAGTAAAAGGTGTTGAATCAGTAATAAATTCAATTACTAAAGAAAACATTGAAGCCTACATTGATCTTGCCAATTACAAAGAAGGATCATATGAGGTAGACGTAAAAGTTGATTCTAATGACCCACGTGTTAAATATGTTGTATCTAGTAAAGTAAAAGTAGTCATCTCAAAAAGTTAGAGATGACTTTTTTATAAGTTTTATGCTAAACTATCCCTAGTGGAGTGAGTTTATGAATAATGAAAAATTTAGTATTTTTATTAAAAATTTACGTTTAGAAAAAAATCTTAGTCAAGGGGCTTTAGCAGAAGAACTTTATGTTTCAAGAACAACTATTACTAAATGGGAAAATGGTAAAAGTATTCCCGATCCAGACAAGTACGAATTACTTTGTAAATTTTTTAATATTACAATTGAAGAACTTATTGCTTCAGAAAGAAAAAGCAAGTCAAACAAAGAAGAAATATCTAATAGTTTACTAAGATATATAAATGATATGGCAAAAAAGAATAAAAAACTTACACAATTAACTATAATAAGCATGTGTGTCATTTTACTGTTAATTATAACCTTTTTAGTTATTTATTTCTTTACTAATTATAATTCTATTCATTTTTATACTTACAATGGCTCTTCTGACAATTACAAAATCCAAAATGGTTTATTAATATTATCAAAAGATAAAATATATCTAACACTAGGAAATATCACTCCTTCGTATGAGGGAAAAATAACTTTATCTACGAAAATAGATAATATTGAACAAGTCATCTATGAAGGTGAACAATTTAACATTATAAATGATACCTATAACAATTCTAGTATAATTAATTATGAATTATTTAAAAAGGGTATGGAAGAATTATACATTATAGTAAACAATGAAAAAATAAAATTAAACTTTACTAAAAGTTATTCAAACGATAAATATCTATATCACAAAAGCAAAGATATTTTAGATAAAAGAAATGATAATATCATCGTCCCAACACCCATATTAAATAATTTTAATTGCGTTAATAAAAACTGTACTCTAAACACAAATAACACTTTTCTTTCTTATAATTATCCTGTCTTTGTCGTCGCAAGTAAATATAAAACCTACACTTATTATATTGATACTAAAACTTTAGAATACATTTTGTATACTGAAAATGAAAATATTAAATGCTCATTTAGTGTTAATAATAATAACTATGATCATGAGTATGGCGAGTGTGAAAACAAAGAGAGTATTTATAATGAATTTAAAACAAATTACCTCTTTAAATACGGCATTTTATAACTGTGAATTTAATTCACTTTCTTTTTTTATAATTTACTGTTAATCTTTTATTAACCAAACAAGATTTTGTTTGTATTAAAGGTGGTGAAACAATTTGCAAAAAAATATTCTAAAAAACAAATTATACATATATGTTGCTATAATAACATTTATAATTATGTTAACTACTGCGTTAAATGATACAAGCCTATTTTACAATATTTTCAAATTTATTACTGATAAAAATTTTAGAACTAACTATACTTTGGCCGAAAGTAATATTAGGTATGATATAAGCCTTTTTGGTGTAATCACAGAAATATTAACTGACTATGAATGGACATATGATGTTATGAATATCTGGGCCTTAAATATCTTTCAAATTCTTTTACCAATTTTTTCAGCTCTTGCCTGTTTATACTATTATCAAAAAAGAAATACAATTTATAAATTTGCTATTTACAAAAGTGATAATTACTTTAAATCACTTATTAAATACATAACAAGTGATAGTTTAAAAATGTCTACAAGTGCCTTTATAGGTTACCTAATATTTTTGCTTTTATCTCTAGTAATATCAAATGGTAATATCAACTACACAATTAGTAGAACATTCCTGCTAGATATCTTAGGGTCTAATTTCTATACAGAATATCCAGTAATATATTACTTACTTAGTGGCTTTATTAAACTATTTCTAGTAAATTTTATTTATATTATGTTTTCCTTATCAATAATAGAGCTATTTGCTATAAAGAATAATAAGTTAGCCTTTTTAAATCCTTTTATTTGGTATTATACCATGGTTCTTATTGCTTCAATATTAAGCAATAATATAAATGAAAACTTTGTATACCTAAGTCCTGCTCTCATAATGATATCTGATTCTTATAACAATATTAATACCTTAAAAATATTTCTCCTACCTATTATATTTTTCTTGCTAAGTGTTAATTGTCTTAGAAAGGCAGGTAAGAAAAATGAATTATAAAAAAATAATTATCGAAACAATCATTTACAGCATTATAATATTTATTTATACTTTTATTTCTAGAAATAACTATGAATATTTCATTGCCATGTTCTATATAAGTAACATTTTCTTTGCTATTATTGCCATTCTTATTTATATTCATATACCTAAAAATAAAGCGTTAGCCTTAGAAACCTATAGATATAAAAGCAAATTAGCCTTTGTTTTCAATAATATACTTAAATATACTATAAATGTCTTTTTGTTATTATTATCCATTCTTATAATAAACTCATTAATTATAAGGTTATATGGTTATGAATTAGAAGTGTTAAATGGCATCTACTATTCATTAAATTATTTAATGATATTCTTTATAATGTATTTACTTATATCATGTTTTACATTCTCTAAGTATTACTTAGTTATAAAAGATATAATATTCTGTTTATTTATATGTCTTTATATGTTTTGTTACTATGGCAGTGTTATAAATATATTTAAGTATCTAATGACTTTCGAAAGCCTTAAAACTATTTTAGTTTTTTATACCAAATACATAATAGTAATATTACCAGTTTTATTTATTAAAGTGAGAATGTGTGAGATACCATGAAAAAAATTATCTGTTATCTTTTGTTTATAACATTATTTTATAATTATTATTTACATATTAAAAATATAAATGTAATAGATTTATTGTTCTTTAATAAATCATATTATGAACAAATCGGCTTGAATTATCATGACATTGTCTTAATAATTGCTTACTTATTTTTTCAAATATTAATTCTTTACTACTTTTTATATGACATAAAAGAAATATCATCTTATTATAATATGCAAAGATATAGACAAACAAAAAAATCATTCTTCATAAATATCATAGGAATTAATCTTATAAAAGGTATCAAGTTATTCGTAGTATTAATGGCTTTTATTACCATTTACCAGGCAACTACAAAAAGTAGCATTTCTCTAGTTACCTATTTTATCTACTTAATAAAAATCATTATAATCTACATATCATTAGGCATAATAGAAATATTTAAGGTTTTAAAAGATAAAGAAAATACCAGTTTAGTTATTAACTATTTAATAATAATATTTTTAGTATTTACTGACCTAACTATCAATACAAAATTTCTAACTTTTAGTGGTACTCCCTTAGTAGAGACAAAATACTTATTAACTTTAATTAGTATTATATTAATTTTTTGGCTATTGTTTAGTTTTATAAAAAGAATTGAGGTGTTAAAATGATTGAAATAATTAATATGAGTAAAAAATATAAAGAATTAGAACTTTTTGATAATGTAAATTTAAGTTTCTTAGAAGGAAAGAAAATTCTCATCAAAGGCCTTAATGGCTCCGGTAAAAGTGTTCTATTAAAATTGCTAGTTGGTTACGCTAAACCAAATAAGGGATATATAAAAGTTGATGGCAAAATAATAGGAAAAGATATAGATTTTTTACCTAATAGTGGAGTAAGTATTAATGCACCAGAGTTTTTAAATAATCTTAGTGGATTAGATAATTTACTTACTCTAGCAAGTATTCGTGGTATAGCTACCAAAGAAAGTATAACAAATTTCGCCAAAACTTTAGGCTTAGATACTAGTCTTAATAAAAAGTATTCTACTTATTCTCTTGGCATGAAACAAAAAATGCGTTTAATACAAGCCTTAATGGATAATCCAGAGTATTTAATACTAGATGAACCGTTTGATGCTTTAGATGAGAAAAGTAAGAAAGTAGTTGTTAAATTATTAAGCGATTATACAGAAAACGATAAAACTTTAATTTTTACAAGTCATGATAAAGAAGATTTAGATTATGCTGATATTGTATATGAAATTAAGGATAAAAATTTAGTCAAAATAAAGTAGTCATCTCAAAAAGTTAGAGATGACTTTTTAAATAAAAAAAACGAAAATACTTTTCCGTCTTCTATTCAAAAGGATGTGAATCGATATGATGAAATAATATACCAATACTTACAAGTCCACTTATACCAACAAGTGTATAAATGACCTTTACCATCATAGAACCAGCTTCAAAAATAGTTGTTACCAAATTAAAATCAAATAGACCAACTAAGCCCCAGTTAACAGCCCCAATTATGGCTAAGACTAAACAAATTTTATAAAAAATTTCCATAACGTAACCTTCCTTTCAATGTTAGTATGACCAATATCTAAAAAAATATTCATAAAAATATAAAATAAAAATATATTGAATTAGAAAAGGAATGTGGTGAATTTGAAAAAAATAATTAGTTTAGTACTTTGTTTATTACTTTTAACTAGTGGCTGTGGCAAAAAAAATAAAGATAATATTGTAAAAAAGATGAATGAAGAAATTACTAGTTTAAAAAATTACAACCTAAAAGGAAACATGGAAATATACACCGATGAAGAAACATTTACTTATAGTATTGAGGTTGATTACTTAAAAGATAACTTTTATAAAGTGAATATGGTCAATCAAACCAATAATCATGAACAAATAATTTTAAGAAACAACGATGCTGTCTACGTTATAACGCCTTCCTTAAATAAAAGTTTTAAATTTCAAAGTGAATGGCCAGATAATTCTAGTCAAGCCTATCTTCTTATGCAAATAAATAAAGACATTCAAAATGATTCTTCCAAAGTAGTAGAAGAACAAAACGGTGATTATGTCATTAAATCGGCTGTAAATTACCATAATAATCCATCTTTAAAATATCAAAAAACAACCCTTGATAAAGATGGTAAACTAAAGAAAAATGAAATATATGATGAAAAAGATAAATTAAAAATGAAAGTAACTATTACTAGTACTGATTACAAAGCTAGTTTAAAAGAAAGTGATTTTAAATTAGAAAATTATATAAAGGAAACAAAAGAAGAAGATAATAAAAAAGAAACTGAAAATTGTAGTACCGATACATGTAAAGAGAAAAAAACTGGTGTTATTGAAGAAATATTATATCCGCTTTACGTTCCAAGTAATACCTTCTTATCAAAAAGTGATAAAGTATCAACTGATACTGGTGAAAGATATATATTAACATTCGCTGGTGATAAAAACTTTGTCTTAGTAGAAGAAGTAGCAAGTATTCCTAGTGAGTTTGAAATAATTCCTGTTTATGGTGATCCATTACCAGTTAGTGATACTATTGGTGCCTTAGGAGTAAACTCCCTTACTTGGACTAAAGATAACATTAGTTATTACTTAACAAGTTCTGATCTTACTAACAACGAATTATTAACAATTGGTGAAAGTATTGGTTATAACAATAAAAGTGTTAGTAAAGAAAAATAATTAACAAATAAAATTCACGACTAAGATCGTGTTTTTTCTTACCTTGACAAGCAAGAAAAAATGAGTAAAATATAATCCAATCGAAAAAAATTCATAGAAGGTGGGATTATCATGCTAAATGAAGAAATTGAAGTGTTAGGTTTACCAAGTGACTTATGTACTTTATTAAAAAGTAAAAATATTAATACAGTGTATGATTTAATAAATGATTATCAAAATGGTAAACTAAAACAAATCCGAGGTATAGGAGCTAAAAAATTAGAAATTATTAATTATATGCTTAATAAAAAATATGGACTTAGGGTTAAAGATGAAACTAATAAAGAATTAAGGGATTTTGGTTTTTCAGAAAAAACTATTACCCAGTTAAATATTCATGGCTGCAAAACCATTAATGATGTAAAAAGCCTTAATATTAATAATCAATATGGTAATACCCTAAATACTAACACTAAATTTGCTACTGAAACTATTACCAAAATGCATGCAAAAGGTCATTTATTTAAAGATGAAAAAAATGGGCCTTTAACTAAAGAATCAAGCATAGATGAATTAGACTTTTATCCATATGTTATAAGTAATATGAAAAGAAATGGTATCCTTACCATTCAAGACTTATTAGATTTTCCAACAGATTTAAATATAGAAAAAACTTTTCTAACAATAAGAGGCTTAGGTCCTACTAAATTAAAAGAATTAATAAATATTTTAAATGCCCATAACCTAGAATTTACTTATTTAAAGAGTATTTACTTAGAAAATGAGTTTGCTAAGTTAGAAGAAGAGCAAATAAATTTGATATTTTGTTTAGAAATAAATACACTAGAAGATTTTAAAACTAACACGAGTATTTTAAACTTAATAAAATCAATTAAAGATAATTGTCCTGATTATATAAATTTACCAACTAAAGATATTGTGGATTTTCTTTTAACTAAAGTATTAATAAGCAAAAACATCCTACTTGGGATGTCTAAAAGTATTGAACAAGACCTAAAACTAAAGTAAAAAAATTGCAATTTTTAGTTCTTTTTTGTATAATTGTTTCAAGGTGATGGAAAATGAATAAACAAAATAGAAACTATAAAACAGAAGAAAGTGCAGAAATAAAAAAATTTATTTTCATACTATTAATTGTTATTGCTCTAATCGCGGCTGTATTTGGTATAAGTAAAATTATCATTAAAGATGAAGCCAAGGACTTAGAATATACAAGTGGTGAGTTATCTACAAACTCTGCAATAATAGGAACAATGCTAAATCGCCCTGAAAAAGAGTACTATGTTCTTCTATATGATACAACTAGTAAAAACGCTAGTGCATATGTTACTTATGCTAATTACTATAAAACTAAAGACAATGCTTTAAAAGTATACTATCTTGATTTAACTAGTGCTTTTAATAAAGACTATTATGTTACAGAAAATAGTAATCCTAATGCTAAAAAAATAAAAGATTTAAAAGTTAAAGATGGTACACTTATAAAAGTTAAGAATGGTGCGATTACAGAATACACAGAAGGTATAGAAAATATTGCTAAAAAATTAAAATAAAAGAAAATTAAAAGGGTGAGTGTTTATCTAGAATGCTTACCTTTTTTATTTGATTATAACCGGAGGAAACATGAACCTAAATCATCAAAATGTAAAAGAGTTAACAAATAAACAAATTTTAGAAGAATATACGAAACTTATTAAAGATGTTTATGAAGAGTATGCTTATCTAAAATTATCAAAAGAACAGTTTACAAAATTAGTTTTAGAAACCATTGATAAAACAAAAAAAGATTACAATAAAGAAATAGCATATGAAAGTTATTTAGAAAATGCTTTACATAATGAAATGAATAATCAAGTTAGAAAAAAGCTTAAAACAAGTGATACCATAAGTCTTATAAACAATTTTATAAATGAAAATATTTCTCATAGCACAAAACCTTTAGAATGCCTAAAAACAATTGCTACATTTTTATCTACGTATGACTATGAACCAGACATTGACACACTCATAAACATATTAAATAAAAATGCTTTTCTAACAAGTATATTAAAAACTATGGTTGATGAAAATATGGAAGGAATTAAAGAAAATTCTATTACAGAAACGATTACTGATGAATTAGTATATTCCTTTATTAAAACATACTGTATGTTAAACAATATAGATATTGAATATAACGGTTTCCAAGATGAAACGGAAAATGAAGAATTAATATATGAATTAGATGAGTATAATGATTCAATAGAAACCATTCTTGATAACTCAATAAAAATGTATTTAAAAGAAATAGGTAAAGTTCCATTATTAACAATTTCTGAAGAAAAAGAACTAGCAAAGTTGGTAGCTAATGGTGATAAAAAAGCAAAAGATAAACTTATTGAAAGTAATTTAAGATTAGTAGTTTCTATTGCTAAACATTATTTAAATAAAGGTTTAAGTTTTCTAGATTTAATAGAAGAAGGTAACATTGGCCTTATGAAGGCTGTTGATAAATTTATCTATAATAAAGGTTATAAATTTTCGACATATGCTACATGGTGGATTAGACAAGCAATTACTAGAGCTTTAGCCGATCAAGCAAGAACTATAAGAATTCCAGCTCATATGGTTGAAAAAATTAATAAGATGGCCAGTATAGAAAGACAGTTAACCCTAAAGTTAAACCGTGAACCAAGTATAGAAGAGTTAGCAAAATCTATGCAAATAAGTATTGATGAACTAAAAAAAATAAAAAATACTACCAATATTACGACAAGTTTAAATGAAATAGTTGGCGATAAAAACGATAGTGAAATTGGTGATTTTGTAAAGTCAAAAGATAAATGCCCAGATGAAATTGCCTTAACAAAAGTGATGCAAGAAGAAGTGAGAAATATGCTTGCTAAATCAGTCTTAAAACCAAGAGAGCAAGAAGTATTAAGAATAAGATTTGGAATAGGTTATGATAGGAGTTACAGGCTAGAAGAAATAGCCCAAAAATTTGGCTGTACAAGAGAAAGAATAAGACAAATAGAGACTAGGGCTTTAAAAAAGCTTGCTCGTTCCAAAGAAATAAAAAAATACCTTGACTACATTGATAACAAAGAACAAGCTATTCAAAATTTAAATTATGCTAAAAAAGAATTTTATTCCAATAAGAGCAAAAAAATTCGGGCAACTAGTCCTGATATTAAAGAAAGTGCAGAAGAATTTATGAAAAATCAACCAACAATTTACAAAATCTTTTACAATTACCCAAAAGAAGAGGTCGAGTGGGCCTTACTAAAACTTACTGCTGAAGAATATGAACTTATGAGACTAAGATACGGAGATGAATTAAATAAACCAGCTTCCCTAGTGCAATTAAGAAGTTCAATAAATGATTACTATCAAAAGTTAGAAAATAAATTAAATAAAATAATGCTAGAGAATGGTATTTCTAAAACAAGTTCTACTTTTAATGATGATTCTAAAGAAATAATAAGCAAAAATTTACCAAAAGAGGAGCTATTATTTATTAAATTAAAATATGGTGAAAATCTAGATAGTGATAAGCCACTAAAATTAAGTGAATCAGAGATTAAATCTTTTTTTGATATAATAATTAGAAAAATGCGTAAATTACTAAAAAATAAAATATTAGCTCCCAAAAATATATATCAGTGCCTAAAACAATACCCAAAAGAAGACATTGATAAAATATTAATAGACCTTACAGAAGAAGAACAAAGAATTGTCAAATTAAGTTTTGAAAATGATAATATAAAAACAGAAAGAAAATTAACAGTTGATGAGGAAGAATATTTTAATAAAATACTATTACCAAATATAAAAAAATTACTAGAACAAGAACAGTTAAAAAAAGGATGTGTCAAAAAAATGCCAATTGAAAACAAATCAGTTAACAAACAAGAACAAAATAAAAGAGAAATCAAAAAAAGAGGTAAAAAGCCCAAAAGCATTTATGAACTATTTAACGCCTTTTCTAAAGAACAAATAGATGAAGCTATAAATATATTGACTCTTAAAGAACAAGAAATAGTTAAATCAAGAGAAAAGAAAATAAAAAATCAAGCTTCGAATTATCAGCCTGAAATGATTAGTTCTAAAAATGAAAGAAACAGTTTCTATTATATTTGTCAAAAAATACGTAAGAATTTAAATGAGTTAGAAAAAAATAAGAGTAATGAAACTAAACAAAATATTTTCAAGGACCCTAATAATAGTTGTATGATAAAAAAAGAAGGCATAATTGTGCGCAAAATAAAAAATAATGCTCCACCTCTATTTAAAAAAGAAAGTGCCTCAGAAATTATGTCTAAAGAAAGCAATTTCGAACAAAATGCATTTGCTAAATCAGAAAATGATCCAGTAAGTACTAAAGACATAGATGAACAAGATAATAACTTAACTAAAATGATTTGTCCAACCGAAGAAAAAACTAAAGAAGCAGCCTATGCAAGTATCGTAAATTTATTAAAAACACCATCATTTAATGAATTAGTTGGCACACTAGACGTTAAAGATAAGATGATTATCAGTTTAATATCAGAATATTTTTATAACAAATATTATCATAGTGAAGAACTACCGGAAATTTTTAAAATAAATGAAGCAGAAATACTTACTATAATTAAAAATAGTTTATTACTTTATAAAAAAAGAATTAATGATTTAATCGATACAGCCGTAACTTTAACTACTGAAGAATTAAAGAAAACTAGAAAACTTGATTCTAACTAAAAAAAGACTTCAACAATTCTTTTTTTTTATCTCAAAATATGGTAACATTAAAAAGTAAGGTGGTTAAATGAAGAAAGAATTTAATTTTAGTATTAAAGCCGTAATTATTATAATAATTGTAACTGCAATAACATCAAGTATTACCTCCGGTTTAATTCTCTATAATAATAGTAAGATTTTAATTGGTACAAGTGATTTAAAAAAAGACACAGCTTTACAAGAATTTTTAAAAGTATATTATGGTTTAGACGACGATTACTATAAAGATATTGATAAAACAGAAATGGTTGATGCAGCTATATCTGCTATGCTTAACTACTTAGGTGAAGACTATTCGACCTATATGAATCAAGATGAAACTGAAGATTTAGCAAACAAATTAAGTGGCAAATATAATGGCATAGGTATTTCCATAACTAATGGTAATGAAATAGTAAAAGTTTATGATGACACTCCTGCTAAGAATGCTGGTCTAGAAGAACATGATTTAATAGAAAGCATTAATGGTACAGCCACTGAAGGACTAACTCAAGCTGAAGTAGCAAACTTAATTGACAAACAAAACGAAAATACAATTGTTATTTTAAGAAATAATGAAGAATTAACATTTAAAGTAAAAGCAGAATCTATAAATAATCCTCTTCCTAGTACAACATATGAAGAAAATGGTAAAACAATTGGTTATATTAGTATCTCATCATTTACGAATACCGTAGAAACAGAATTTAAAAAGGCTCTAGAAGAGTTAGAAACAAAAAATATAAGTGGCTTAATAATTGATTTAAGAAATGATGGTGGTGGATATCTAAAAGGAGCTTCTAGTATTGCAAGCCTATTCTTAGAAAAAGGTAAAACAATTTATTCCTTAGAAGGAAAAGATAAAACTGATACATATAAAGATGAAACAGATGAAAAACGTGATTATAAAGTAGGAGTTTTAATTAATGCTGGTTCTGCTAGTGCTAGTGAGGTTTTAGCCTCTGCCCTAAAAGATAGTTATGGTGCAATATTAATTGGCGAAGTTTCCTATGGTAAAGGACGGGTACAACAAACTAAAAGTCTAGAAGATGGTAGTATGGTAAAATACACGACTGCTAAATGGCTAAGACCAAACGGCGATTGCATCGATGGCTTAGGATTGCAACCTGATTATGAAATTAAATTAGAAAAAGGTGAAGATGGCTTATACCATGACACCCAACTAGAAAAAGCTAAAGAATTACTATTTGAGTAGTTCTTTTTTCTTTATAAATAAATAAAAATTTTGTATAATAAGGACAGAAAGCGAAGAATTATATGAAATATCAAGAAATCAAAAAAGGAGATAAACTAAAAATTGAATGTTATAAACATAACGGTTATCTAGATCGTACGAGTGATGAAGCAACCGTTCTATATTATGATGGAAACGTCCTAATAGTGGCAAATGACCATACCAAATTAACAGAACATAATGGTGACTCACATACTACAAATGAACCAGCTGTTTTATTTTTCTTTAAAGATAAGTGGTTTAACGTTATTGGTCAATTAAAAAAGAAAGGACTATTTTATTATTGTAATATTGCTACACCATTTATTATCGATGCTCATAAAATTAAATACATTGATTATGATTTAGATTTAAGAGTGTTTCCAGATAAAAGTTTTAAAATATTAGATCGTAATGAATATAAATATCACAAAAGAATAATGAATTATAGTGATGAATTAAATTACATTATTGAAAAATCTCTATCTGAATTAATTGAACTTAAGAAAAAAAATGAAGGTCCATTTAAAGAAAAAGTAGTGGAAGACCTTTATCATGAATACGAAAAATTACTAAAAGAAAGCCAAAAATAAAAATTTTGCTAAAAAAGTCGAAAAAAGCAAAATTTTTTCTTGCATTTTAATATATCATAGTGTAGAATGTAAACGTGCTGTTGAAAAGAAGCAGCCCCAAAAAATCACTAATTAAAAAAAGCTTTAAAAAAGTGAAAAAAACGCTTGCATTTGCAAAAGAAAAGTTGTAGAATGTAAGACAAGTTGTTTGAAGAAAACAACAAAAGACAACGTTCTTTGAAAACTAAGTAAAAAAGTCAATTTGAGTAGCTTAGATTAAACTA